>Ga0209911_100026_pt1 | contig 264618 bp, 251 predicted proteins | sample FECB21metaG_FD_188301 | JGI IMG/M metagenome (GOLD analysis project Ga0209911, IMG submission 188301) | Cyanobacterial communities from the Joint Genome Institute, California, USA - FECB-21 (SPAdes) (version 2) | ecosystem: Environmental > Aquatic > Thermal springs > Hot (42-90C) > Microbial... | reverse complement strand
CTATCGCCGCTACCGTGACCGCAACCGCGTCGAGCGCATGTTCGGAAAGCTCAAGCAACAGTGCCGCATCGCCACCCGCTACGACAAGACCATCCTGTCGTTCGAGAGCTTCCTCAATCTCGCCGCTCCCCGCCTATGGCTGAAGTCTTTTGTCAACACGGCCTAGTCATGTTGCTCCGGCGATCCGCCAACACCCCGGTGCTGGCTGCTCGCCAGCAAGGCCGAGGCAGCGGCGCCGGGCCGGGCGCGGTCAGAACAGCGCCAGCTGCGCGCCGCTGGCAGGCGGGCGGAAGCGGGTGCAATCGAGTTCGAACCGCACCCGCTCGGCGCCCGTGGGGATCCCGGATTTGATGCAGGCAAGGCGGATGCGGCTGCGGATGAGCTCGGCCCACACCCCTTGCGCCTTCATCCGGCTGAAAAAGCGCGGATCATTGTCACGCCCTGCGCGCATCTCGCGCAAGATTCCCATCACCTTGGCGGCGCGCTCGGGGAAGTGGACCGCGAGCCACTCGCGGAACAGCGGCGCCACCTCGTGCGGCAGGCGCAGCGGGATCCAGCCGACGCTCCTCACCCCCAGCGCGGCCGCGCGGGCGATGATCGCCTCGATGAATGGATCGGTGAGCGCGGGGATGACGGGCGAGAGCGAGCAATGCACCGGCACGCCCGCCGCGACCAGCCGCCCGAGCGCGGCGAGGCGCTTTTCCGGCGTGGGGCAGCGCGGCTCGAGCCGCGCGGACAGCGCGGGATCGAGGCTGGTCACCGAGATCGCCACCGCCACCAGGTTTTCCCGCGCAAGCTCTGCGAGCAGATCGAGATCGGCGAGCACCCGGTCGGACTTGGTGGTGATCGTCACCGGGTGGCGCGCTTCGCAGCAGACCTCGAGCAGCTGGCGGGTGAGGCGATAGCGCCGCTCGATCGGCTGATAGGGATCGGTGTTGGTGCCCATGGCGATCGGGCGGGGCTGGTAGCCGGGCCGCGCCAGCGCCGCGCGCAGCAGCGCCGCCGCATTGGGCTTGGCGAAAAGCTGGGTCTCGAAATCGAGCCCCGGCGACAGATCGTGCCAGGCATGGGTGGGCCGGGCATAGCAATAGATGCAGCCATGCTCGCAGCCGCGATAGGCATTGACCGAGCGATCAAAGGGAATGTCGGGCGAGGCGTTGAAGCTGAGGATGCTGCGCGCGCGCTCCTCGTGCACTTTGGTTCTGAGCTTGACCGGCGCTTCGCCCAGCATGCGCACATGCTCGCGCCAATCGGCATCGGCTTCGCGCGCGGGCAGGCCGAAGCGGGCCGAGATGGCCCGCGATTGCGCCCCGCGCCCCTTGATCCGCGCATGTTCCACGTGGAACATTTACGGAACAAAGCCGCGCTTGCCAAGCCTTGGGCGCAGGCCGGGCCCGCGCCGCGGCGGTGCTATTCGCCGTAGAGATAGCCGAAGAAATCCACCACCGAGCCGAACCATAGCCCGATCTGGCGGCGATAGTTCTCGCGCGTGATCCCGCCATCGGCGATGATGTACATGCGCACCGCGATGGTGCCATCGGGCTCGGTGTAGGCGCGGCCGAAGTTCTCGCGGTAATTGTAGGTGTTGATCGCCGCGACGATCTGCTCTTCGGTTGTCCCGTCATCGGGGGTGAAGGTGGCGAGCATCGAGCTGCCGAGGCAGTTGGTCTTCTTCTCGTTGTCCTCGCAGGCCATGAGCAGGGCATCGGCAAGCACCCCGTCATTGAAGGTGAAGTCGATCCTCTCGACCGTGCGCGGCGAGGTGATGGTCGCCCCGGCATCGCGCAGCGCCGCCTCGAACTCGTCGCGGGTGAAGCGGGTGAGCGTGCCGCTCGCCTGCGCAAGCGCGGGCGTGCTGGCCAGGCCAAGCAGCCCGGCGGCGAGAATCATTGCGGTTTTCATGTTGCCCCTCCTCGTGATGAGGCCATGGGGCTAACAGAAATCCGCAGCGTGAACAGGGGGCGCAAGCGCGCGTGCGCGCTATTTTTCGCGCAGCCGGGGCATCAATTCGACAAAGTTGCAGGGGCGGTTGCGGCTGTCGAGCTGTTCGGCAAGGATGCCGTCCCAGCCATCCTTCACCGCCCCGTTCGATCCCGGCAGGGCAAAGATATAGGTGCCCCGCGCCACCACCGCCATGGCGCGCGATTGCACCGTGCTGGTGCCGATGGTCTTGAAGCTGATCCAGCGGAACAGCTCGCCAAAGCCGGGGATTTCGCGCGCATCGCGGATCATCGCCAGCGCCTCGGGGGTCACGTCGCGGCCGGTGAGGCCCGTGCCGCCGGTGCTGATGATGGCATCGATCGCCGGATCGTCGATCCAGGTCTCGAGCTGCGCGGCAAGAAGGGCCACATCGTCCTTGACGATCCTGCGCGCGGCCAGCTGGTGGCCGGCGCCGGTCACGCGCGCGGCAAGGATATCGCCCGAGGTGTCGGTCTCAGCCGTGCGGGTGTCCGAGACGGTCAGCACCGCGATATTGATCGGCCTGAAGGGGCGGGAAGGATCGATCGCCATCAGCGCTCCAGCCGCGCGGCGCGCATCGGGCGGGCATCGGGGAAGGTCGGCCAGCGCCCTTCGGCGAGCGCCCGGCGGCTGGGCGAGGGGGTCCCGGCGAGCCGCTCATACATCCAGTAATTGCGCATCACGATCGCCACATAGCCGCGGGTTTCCCAATAGGGAATCGATTCCATCCACAAGAGCGGATCGCCCTGGTCATTGATCTCGGCGTTCCAGCGCGCCACCGGGGTCAGCCCGGCGTTGTAGGCGGCCATGATCTTGGGCAGCACCCCGCCGGTGGCCGGATGGTCGCGCAGCATGGCAAGGTGGCGCTGGCCATAGGCAAGGTTGATCTCGGGATCGCTCAGATCGGCCTGGCTCGCGCCGAGATTGAGCCGCCCGGCATGATCGCGCGCAGCCGCCGGCATGATCTGCATCAGCCCGCGGGCATTGGCGGGGCTGACGGCATCGGCGCGGAAGTTCGATTCCTGCAGCGCATGGGCAAAGGCGAGCGCCGGATCGACCTGCCAGCCGCCCACCGGCTGCCAGCGCGCCAGCGGAAAGCGCAGCGCCGGATCGCTGCTGGTGCCATAGGGGGCGTTGTGGGCCATGAACAGCTGCGTGCCGGGCAGGCCCAGCTCGCGCGCCAGCCGGGCGAGCGCGGCATAGTGGCTCACCGGGCCGATCTTCGCCTCGTGGCGCAGGACCGCATCGGCAAGCGCCGGGCGGCCGATCTCGGCCAGCGCCACGGCCACCTCGACATTGCTGCGCGTGGCAAGCTGCTGCCAATCCTCGCGGCTGAAGGGCGCGGGCGGGGCATGGGCGGGCAGCTCGATCCCGAGCTGATCTGCCGCGAGCATCCCGTAGAGCGTCTCGTGCAGCTGCGCGGCGGCGGCAAGGTGCTGCTGCGCGGCGTCCGGCTCGCGGCAGCGGATCGCAGCGCGGTGCGCCCAATAGTGGCCCGCAGCGGCAAGTTCGACATTGGCAGCGCGCCCCGCCACCCGGGCGAAGGCCTCGCCCGCCAGCGCGCAATAGCCCAGCCGCCAGGCCGCGAGGCCCTCAACCCAGGCGGCCTCGGCCACCCATTCGCCGGTGCCCTCGGCAGCGGTGCGCGCCAGTTCGAGCGCGGCATTGTCGTCGTTCTCGATGTAGAAGCTCCAGGCGACGCGCTGGCGCCATTCGGCCCGGGCATCGGCGGAAAGGAGCGGATCGACCTCGGCCAGCAGGCGCTGGGCCTCGGCCGGATTGTCGCCCTTGATCGCGGCAAGGATGGCGCTGGCGGTGGCGGCGGGCATGGTGCCGTCGTTGACCGGGCGGGGCAGGATGCGCCGCGGGGCCGAGGGCTGGCGCACCAGTCCCTGCGCGCTTGGCAGCGCCGGCAGCACGGCAAGCCCGCGCTTGGCCCCCATGCGCACCAGCTGTTCGGCCTGGGGCAGATCGGTGCCGCGCGCAAGCCAGGCGGCGATCGCCTCGGCGCTCACCCTGGGGCTGCGGGCATGGGTGTAATATTCCGCCTCGGCCACCTGGGTGAGCACGCCCTCGCGGCGCTGGGCGAGGAGGCTTTCCACCTCGCCCCATTGCTCGGCATCGATCGCGGCAAACAGCGCGCGGTAATGGGCACGCTCCTCGGGGGTGAGCACGCTCGGCGTGGCGGCGCTGGCGGCGCGCGCCTCGCCGCGCCAGTCGGCGACGAGATTGCCGACCTGCGCCGCCGCCGCGCCCGGCAGGGCCAGCGCGGCAAGGCCGATTCCCACCAGCGCTGCCCGAAGGTGCCTCATGCCGCGTGCGACCATTCCATCCATCTCCGCCAGAACCGGGCCTTGAGCCGGGGCATTGCCAGCATCGCCTCGAGCGCATCGCCAATCATCACCGGAGCCTTGCCCGAAGCCTGGTTGAATTCACGTAAAGACGCCCCCGGCTGCGGCGCCAGCAGCGGGCCGAGCGCGGTGCCGAGCACGAGGAGGCGCCGCGGTGCGACAAGGGCGATGTGATGGGCGAGCACCTTGTCCCACCCTTGCGCTGCGAGCGCGGCATAATCGGCGAGCGGCATGTGGCAGGGCAGGGCGCTCGCCAGATAGGCCTCGTCAGCCCCAAGGCCCATGGCGCCAAGCATATTGGCGAGCAGGCGCCCCTGCGGCCCTTCGAGCAGGGCGGCGCTATCACCTTCCTCGGGCTGGGGCACCAGCACCATCAGCCGCGCGCCGGCCGGCCCACGCGGCGGCACGCGCGGATAGAGAGAGCGGGGGCCAAGCGCCGGATCGTGCAGCCACCAGTGGCGGAAGGCGGCCAGATCGGCAGGGGGCGATTCGCCCAGAAGATCGCGCGCGGGGGCGCTCGCGGGCGTCGATCGGGCGGGGGCCGAGGCTGCCGGTGCTGCGGCGGGCGCGCCGCGTGGCCCTGCTGGCCCGGCAGCGCCTTGGGCCTCGTCAAGCGGCGCCTCGGCCAGCAGCGCCGTAACGTCATCATGGAAGGCGCAGTCCACCCCCGCGGCCTGCCACCAGGCCAGCGTTGCTGCCACATCCCGGGCGAGCGAAGGGTCTGCCAGGCTCATTGCGATCCCATGTCAAGAAAGGCAGGTCTTGACTGTCCCACACCCTGTTAGCAAGTGAGCCAGCACACCAATTCGCCGGATTGTGCGGCGCGCGCGCCCAAACCGGCCAAGGATCAGGATAGCCCGATGAGCGAACGTGAATCCATGCCCTGCGATGTGGTGATCGTGGGCGGCGGCCCGGCCGGGCTTTCCGCGGCGATCCGGCTGAAGCAGATCAATCCCGAGCTTGAGGTGATCCTGCTCGAGAAAGGCTCGGAGATCGGCGCCCATATCCTTTCGGGTGCGGTGGTCGATCCCCGGGCGCTCGATGAGCTTGTGCCCGAGTGGCGCAGCATGGGCTGTCCGATGGCCGAAACACCGGTGACCGACAATTGGCACTGGGTGCTCTCCAAGACTGGCAAGACCGCGCTGCCCCATGCGTTGATGCCGCCGCTGATGAGCAACCACGGCTGCTACACCGGCAGCCTCGGCAACCTGTGCCGCTGGCTCGCCGAGCAGGCCGAGGCGCTGGGGGTGATGGTCTTCCCCGGCTTTCCTGCCGCCGAGGTGATGATCGATGAAGAAGGCCGGGTCGCCGGCGTCATCACGCAGGACATGGGCGTTGCCGCCGATGGCAGTCACAAGCCCGATTACCAGCCGGGCATGGAGATCCACGCCAAATACACCCTCTTTGCCGAGGGCGCGCGCGGGCACCTCACCAAGCGGATGAAGGCCCGTTATGACCTTGAGGCCAATTGCTGCCCGCAGGTCTATGGCATTGGCATCAAGGAGTTGTGGGACATTGATCCCAGGAAGCACAAGCCCGGCCGGGTGATCCACACCCAAGGCTGGCCGCTTTCGGAAAGCGACAGCTGGGGCGGGGGCTTCCTCTACCACCAGGCCAATGGCCAGGTGGCGCTCGGGTTTGTCACCGCGCTCGATTACAGGAACCCCTGGGTCTCGCCCTATCAGGAGTTCCAGCGCTGGAAGCAGCACCCGGCGATCCGCGAATATCTCGAAGGCGGCAAGCGCGTGGCCTATGGCGCGCGGGCGATCAACGAGGGCGGCTGGCAATCGGTGCCCAAGCTCGCCTTCCCCGGCGGGGCGTTGATCGGCTGCGCCGCGGGGTTCGTCAACGTGCCGCGGATCAAGGGCAGCCACACCGCGATGAAGAGCGGGATGCTGGCGGCCGAAAGCGTCGCGGCGGCGATCGCGGCGGGGCACGAGAAGACCGAGCTTGCCGATTACGATGCGGCGGTGCGTTCGAGCTGGATCGCGACCGAGCTGAAGCTGGTGCAGAACGCCCAGCCGGCGGTGGCCAAGTATGGCGGCGACATCGGCACGCTGCTTGCCGGCATCGACATGTGGATGCGCACGCTCAAGATCGGCCTGCCGATCAGCATGAAGCACAAGCCGGATTACACCTTTACCGGCCGCGCCGACCTTTATCCGAAGATCGATTACCCCAAGCCCGATGGCGTGATCAGCTTCGACCGGCTCACCAACGTCGCCTACAGCTACACCAACCACGCCGAGGATCAGCCCTGCCACTTGCAGGTCAAGGATCTGGCGCTCCAGGTGGAAAGCGAACTTGGGGTCTATGGCGGCCCTTCGGCGCGCTATTGCCCCGCCGGGGTTTATGAATGGCTGACCGACGAGAAGACCGGCGCGCCCAGGTTCCAGATCAATTCGCAGAACTGCGTCCACTGCAAGACCTGCGACATCAAGGACCCCAACCAGAACATCAACTGGGTGACGCCCGAGGGCGGGGGCGGGCCGAACTATCCGAACATGTGAGCGGCGCCTTGCCGCGCCGCGAAACCGCCTACGCCAAGATCAACCTCGCCCTCCATGTCCGCAGGCGGCGGGAGGACGGGTATCACGCGCTTGAGACCCTGTTCGCCTTCGTAGATGCGGGGGATGTGCTGAGCGCCGCGCCTGCTGCCGCCGACAGCGTCACCACGCTGGGCGAGTTTGCGGGCGGGCTGGACAATCCTTTCGATAACCTTGTCGCCAAGGCGCTCAATGCCCTCCCACGCCCGCAGGGTCTTGCGGTGACGCTGGAGAAGAACCTCCCCGTCGCCGCGGGCCTCGGTGGCGGGTCGGCGGATGCGGGGGCGGTGTTCCGGATGGTCGAGGCGCTTCATGGCTTGCCTGACGACTGGCAGGCGCGCGCGGCGCGGCTCGGCGCGGATGTGCCTGCCTGTGTCCTCAGCCGCACCCACATCGGCCTTGGCACCGGCACCGAGCAGGCCGAGGTGGAAGACGATCTTGCCGGAACCCCGGTGCTGCTGGTCAACCCGCGCGTGCCACTCTCCACCGGCCCGGTGTTCAAGGCCTGGGACGGGGTTGATCGCGGGCCGCTGCCGCAAGGCCCGGCGAGCCGGATCGCAAGGCACGGGCGCAACGATCTTGAAGCCGGTGCCATCAGCCTTTGCCCGGTGATCGCCGAGGTGCTCGCCGCCCTGCGCGCCACCGGCCCATGGCTTGCCCGCATGTCGGGCTCCGGCGCGACCTGCTTTGCGCTCTACGAGACGAGCGCGGCGCGCGACGCGGCCCGCGCGGCGATGCCGCAGGCGTGGTGGACCATGGCGGGGCGGCTAAGGTGAGCGAAGTCTTTCGCCAGATCGGCATGCCCGCGCCCGGCGGGATCGTCTGCGTGGTCGATCACGCCAGCAACCACGTGCCGGAAGATATCGACCTTGCGATCCCCGCGCGCCTGCTTGACGATCACATCGCGCTCGACATCGGCACCGCGGCGATCGCCGAGCGCCTCGCCCGCGATCATGCCATTCCCGCCCATCTTGCCGCGGTCAGCCGCCTTGTCTGCGACCTCAACCGCGACGAAGATGCCCCTGGCCTCGTGCCCGAGGTGAGCGATGGGCACCCGATCCCCGGCAATATCGGGGCCGACAGGCAAGGGCGGCTGAACCGCTTTCACCGCCCCTATCACGCCGCGCTCGGCGCATGGCTCGAAGGCGCCGCGCCGGCGCTGATCATCTCGCTCCACTCCTTCACCCCAAGCCTTGCCAGCCGTGAGGAGCCGCGCCCGTGGCAGGTCGGCGTGCTCTACAACACCGACGCGCGCGCCGCGCGCATAGCCATCCCGCTGTTCGAGGCCGAGGGGCTGATGGTGGGCGACAATCTTCCCTATTCGGGGCGCGATCTCAATTACACCATGAACCGCCACGCGGAAGGCCGGGGCCGCGCCTATCTCGGGCTCGAGCTGCGCCAGGATCTGGTGCGAGACGCCGCAGACCACGCCCGCTGGGCCGCACGCATCGCCGGCATCGCGCAAAGGGTTGCGCAGCGGCTCGGCTGAAGGCAGGGGACATTGCGTCATACCCCGCGCAACAGGACATTCCATGTCGCACACCTTCGACAAGACCAAGCTGCCGAGCCGCCATGTCTCGCTCGGGCCCGAGCGCGCCCCGCACCGCTCCTACTACTATGCCATGGGCATGAGCGAGGAGGAGATCAACCGCCCCTTCGTCGGCGTGGTCAGCGCCGGGAACGATTCGGCGCCCTGCAACACCACCCTGAATGCCCAGGCCGATATCTGCCGCGAAGGGGTGATCGCCGGCGGGGGCACGCCGCGGCGGTTCAACACCATCACCGTGACCGATGGCATCGCCATGGGCCACCAGGGGATGAAAAGCTCGCTCGTCAGCCGCGAGGTGATCGCCGATTCGATCGAGCTTTCGGTGCGCGGCCATTGCTATGATGCGCTGGTGGGCTTTGCCGGTTGCGACAAGAGCCTGCCGGGCATGATGATGGCGATGCTGCGGCTCAACGTGCCCTCGATCTTCGTCTATGGCGGCTCGATCCTGCCCGGCACCTATCGCGGCGCGGATGTCACCGTGGTCGATGTGTTCGAGGCCGTGGGCCAGCACGCCGCGGGCAAATGCCCCTTGAGCGAGCTGATCGCGCTCGAGAAGGTCGCCTGCCCGGGCCACGGGGCCTGCGGCGGGCAATTCACCGCCAACACCATGGCCTGTGTGGGTGAGGCGATCGGATTGTCATTGCCCAACAGCAATATGGCGCCTGCCCCTTACAAATCGCGTGAGGAAATCGCGATTGCCGCGGGGCGCCAGGTGATGGAGCTGGTGGCGCGCAACCTGCGCCCGCGCGACATCTGCACCCGCGCCGCCTTCGAGAACGCCGCGCGGGTGGTGGCGGCCACCGGCGGCTCGACCAATGCCGCGCTGCACCTGCCCGCCATGGCCCATGAATGCGGCATCGACTTTGATCTTTTCGATGTCGCGGAAATATTCAAGTCAACACCTTACATCGCAGACCTCAAACCCGGTGGCAAATATGTCGCCAAGGACATGCACGAGGCCGGCGGGGTCTATATGGCGATGAAGACCCTGCTCGATGGCGGCTTTCTCGATCCGAACCCGATCACCGTGACCGGCAAGACCATCGGCGAAAACCTCGAGGAGATCACCTGGAACCCCGATCAGAAGGTGTTCTATGACGTCAAGACGCCGCTTTCGCCCACCGGCGGGGTGGTGGGGCTCAAGGGGAGCCTTGCGCCCGATGGCGCGATCGTGAAGGTTGCCGGCATGGCGCGCTTGCAGTTCTCCGGCCCGGCGCGGGTGTTCGAATGCGAGGAGGATGCCTTCGCCGCGGTCGAGGCGCGCGAGATCGCCGAGGGCAGCGTGATCGTGATCCGCTATGAAGGGCCCAAGGGCGGCCCGGGAATGCGCGAGATGCTCTCCACCACCGCGGCGCTCTATGGCCAGGGCATGGGCGAGAAGGTGGCGCTGATCACCGATGGGCGCTTCTCGGGCGCCACCCGCGGCTTCTGCATCGGCCATGTCGGCCCCGAGGCGGCCGATTGCGGCCCGATCGCGCTGGTCGAGGATGGCGACATGATCCATATCGACGCCGTGGCGGGCACGATCGACCTCGATGTGCCCGAGGAGGTGCTGGCCGCGCGGCGCGCCCGCTGGCAGCCGCGGCAGAACGATTATCGTTCGGGGGCGCTGTGGCGCTATGCCCAGAACGTTGGCCCGGCGCGCTATGGGGCGGTGACCCATCCCGGTGCGCGGGAGGAAACCCATGTCTTTGCGGATATCTAGCGCGCTGCTGCTCAGCCTTGCCGCGGCGGCTTGCAGCGAGGCCAGCCCACCGCCGCCGGGCGAGAAGGTGGCCTGCGCGATCGGGGCTGCAGGCGATTTTTCTCATGCCTGCACGCTCGAGCGCGTGGCGGGCGGGAATGAATTCGTCATCCACCATCCCGATGGCGGCTTTCGCCGCTTCAGCCGCGATCCCGCCAGCGGCGCGCTGAGCGCGGGGGACGGGGCCGAGGCGCTGGTGCGCGAGGAAGGCGCGGCGGGCACGCTCGCCTTTGCCGTGGGCGCGGATCGCTATCGCGTTCCGGCAGAGCTGCTCGCTGCGCCCACGCGGCCGTGAGCGCCGCGCAGATCCTCACTGCCGCGCAGATGCGCGCCGCCGAACAGGCGCTGTTCGATGCCGGCACCAGCGTTTGCGAACTGATGGAGATCGCCGCGGGGGGCGCGGCCGAATGGGTGCGGCGCGCCGCGGCGGGCCGGGCGGTGACGGTGCTGTGCGGGCCCGGCAATAATGGCGGCGATGGCTATGTGATCGCGCGCCGCCTGCGCGAGGCAGGCAATGCCGTGACGATTGTCGCGCCGCTCGCGCCCACAACCGTGGCGGCGCAGGAGGCGCGGCAGCGCTGGGGCGGCGCGCCGAGCGCGTCCGAGGCGGCGCGCGGCGAGGTCTTCGTCGATTGCCTGTTCGGCTCGGGGCTCGCGCGCCCGCTGGCGGGCGATCACGCGCGGCTGATCGCCGATCTCGCCAAGCGCCACCGGCTCAAGATCGCGATCGATCTGCCCTCGGGCATCGCCAGCGACAGCGGCGCGGTGCTGGCCGAAGGCTTGCCCAAGTTCGACCTCACCCTCGCGCTCGGCGCGTGGAAGTTTGCGCATTGGAGCCTGCCCGGCCGGGCGCTGATGGGGGAAAAGCGGCTGGTGCCGATCGGGATTGCCCCGGTGGCGGGTGCTGCACGGCTGGTGACGCGCCCCAGGATCGCCGCGCCGGGGCTTGAGGCTCACAAATATTCCCGGGGCTTGCTCGGCATTGTTGTGGGCACGATGCAAGGCGCGAGCCTGCTTGCCGCCGCTGCCGCCCAGCGCGCCGGGGCGGGCTATGTCAAGCTGCTGGGCGCGCCGCCGGGCCTCGCGGCGGCGCCCGATCTCGTCGCCGATCATGCCCCGCTCGCCGCGGCGCTTGCCGATCCGCGGCTCGCGGCGGTGCTGATCGGGCCGGGGCTGGGCCGTGATGAGGCCGCGCGCGCGGCGCTCACCGCGGCGCTTGGCGGCGCGCGGGCGCTGGTGCTCGATGCCGATGCGCTGATGCTGCTCACCCCCGATCAGCTTCCCGCCGGGCTGCCGCTCATCGCCACCCCGCACGCGGGCGAGCTTGCCGCGCTGCTTGGTGCTTTCGGCATTTCCGGTGGGGATCGGCGCGCGCAGGTGCTGGCGCTGGCCCGGGCGAGCGGCATGGTGGTGCTGGCCAAGGGGCCGGACACGCTGATCGCCGCGCCCGATGGCCGCCTCGCGGTCGCCCCGCCGGCGCCGAGCTGGCTTTCGGTCGCAGGCAGCGGCGATGTGCTCGCCGGGATCGCGGCGAGCCGCATGGCCTGCGGCGCCGATCCCTTCACCGCGGCCTGCGAAGCGGTGTGGCTCCACGGCGCGGCGGCTCGGGCGGCGGGGCCGGCCTTCACCCCCGCAGCGCTCGCCGCGCAGGTCTCCCACGCGCTGACGGCCTGCCTGTGAGCGCGCCCGAGCCGATCATCCGCCTCGCCGCCAAGGGCGACGGGGTCACCGCTTCGGGCCGCCACGTTCCGGGCGCGGTGCCGGGTGATCTGATCGATGCGGCAGGGCAGGTGATCCCCGGCCCGCATCGCCAAGTCCCGCCCTGCGCACACTTTTCAAGCTGTGGTGGATGTCAGCTCCAACATGTTGACGAGGAAGCACTTGCTGCCTTCGTGCATGACCGCGTGGTGCATGCCGCCAAGGCCCAGGGGCTGGTGGCGGAGGAGGTGCTTTCCGTCCACCTTTCGCCCCCTGCGAGCCGCCGCCGGGCAGCGCTCCATGGCTTGCGCACCGCGGGCGGGGCGGTGCTGGGCTTTCGTGCGGCCGGCTCGCACCGGATCGTCGATCTGTCCGCCTGCCCGGTGCTTCATCCCGCGCTCGCCCGCCTGATCGGCCCGCTGCGCGCCTTCGTTGCCGCATGGGGGCCGCGGGAGATGGTGGGGATCGACCTTGCCCTGTGCGATCAGGGGGTGGATGTCGCGCTCGGGCCCATTGTGCTTCAAGGGCTGGAGGCGACCGAGGCGGCGCTGGCCTTTGCCCGGGCGCAGGGCCTCGCCCGCCTCGCATGCGATCAGGGCTATGGGCCGGAAATCCTGTGGGAGCCGGAGCCGGTGACGATCACCCTTTCGGGCACGGCAGTGAGCCTGCCGCCCGGCGCGTTCCTCCAGGCCACTGCTGATGCCGAGGCGCGGATGGTGGGTGATGCGGCGGAATGGCTCGCGGGCGCCGGGACGATCGTTGATCTTTTCGCCGGGCTTGGCACCTTTGCCTTCGGCCTTGCTGGTCGGGCGCGGGTGCTTGCGGTCGAGGCCGATCGCGCCGCGCATCTCGCCTCAAAGGCCGCGGGCGCGCGCGCTGGCGGGCGGGTGCTCGCGCTCCACCGCGATCTTTTCCGCAATCCCCTCCGCCCCGAGGAGCTGCAGCGCTTCGATGCGGTGCTGCTCGATCCCCCCCGCGCCGGCGCCCGCGCGCAGGTGGCCGAGCTGGCGGCAAGCCGGGTGGAGCGGATCGTCTATGTCAGCTGCAACCCGTCAAGCTGGGCGCGCGATGCCGCGGTGCTGGCCGCGGCGGGCTATCGCCTTGCGCGGCTGCGCCCCATAGGCCAGTTCCGCTGGTCAACCCATGTCGAACTCGTCAGCCTGTTCGCGCGCTAGGTCTCGAGCACCGCGCGGATCTCGGCCACAAGCCAGTCGCGGTGCGCGGCTTCAACAAAAGCATGGCCTGCCCCCGGGCAGCGGCGGATACGCGGATCGGCCCGGTCCCAGGCGCTTTCGAACACCTGCGCGGTGCGGTCGGCTCCGGCCAGCAGGATGCGCACCGGCCCCTCGAAGCCGGCAAGCCCCGCGCGCATTTCCTCGGCGAGGCTCGAGGGCGGCGGGGGCGGGCGCAGCGCCCGGGCAAGCCCGCGGGCGAGCTTGCCGAGATCGACCCCGCCGGTGATGAGGCGGGCGATCTCGCGCGGGTTCCTGAGCTTTTCGGCATAGCGCGCGCGGATCGCCGCCGGGGGCGGGGTGGGAGGCGCGGCGCCGCCCTGCGGCTCCTCGATCGTCCAGGGGTTGGAGAGCACCAGCGCATCGCAGCCGCCCCCGCGCGCCAGCATCAACGCCGAGGCGGCATCGCAATTGCCGAAGGCCACCACCCGGCCAAGCTGCGGCGCGAGCGCGCGAAATGTCTCAAGTGCGGCTCTTATGTCCTTGTCCGAATGACGAAAGCCGCGGTTCTCGCCCTCGCTGTCACCAATCCCGCGGCGGTCGAAGCGGAACACCGGAAAGCCGGCCGCGGCGATCCGCCGGGCCAGCTCGGCCTGGCCGCTGAAGGCGCCGCTGCGGATCTCGTTGCCGCCCGAGACGATCAGCAGCCCGGTGCTTCCCGGTGCCGGATCGAGCGTGCCGGCGAGCATCGCCCCTTCGCAGGCGAAGGCAAGGTGCAGGCGGGTCATGCCGCGCCCCGGGCAAGATCCTGCGCGATCAGCGCGGCGAGGGCATCGGCCTGGGCCGGGTCCTCATCGGGCTCGGCGCGCAGCCAGAGGCCGCCGCCCGCGCCGAGCATGGCCTGCGTGACGGGGCGCTGGGCCGGGCCGGGCGCAGGCTCGGCGGTCTCGAGCGCGCGCAGCATGTGCGCGCCGATGGCCCACCCGCCAAGCACCAGGCCCTGGCTGCGACCCATTTCGAGCAATTCTTCCGAAGTCTCGGAAATCCCTGCCTCACGCGCGGCAAGGCTGCGGGCGCGCAGCATCGCGCGCAAGAGTTTCGGGCCGGACAGTGCGGCATAGTGCCAGCCGGGCATGGCGGCAGGGGCGATCAGGCACCCGGCGCGGATCGCGAACACGTGGCTCGCCTTGCAGGCAACAGCGGCGGCCTCGGCGGCGCGGCGCCAGCCATCGAGGCTCTGCTCGATGAGCGGGGCGAGGCTCTCGTTGCAGCCGGGCAGATCGGGGAGGAAGGCATCGATCCCGGCGCGATCGAGCCGCCGCATCACCTCGAGCGTGAAGCGCCTCAGCTTGTTGGCCTCGTCAAACCAGGCGGGCAGCACCAGCACCCGCGCGCTGCGCGCGCGATCAAAGGCGATCAGCAGTTCCTCGCGCGGCGGGCCGCCTGCATCAGCCGGACAGGGCCAGGACGAAATCACGGGGCAACCGGCCCACGCAGGCTAGGCGGGGCGCCTCGCCTCGGCGAGCTTGGCCCGGGCAAAGTCAAGCAGCGCGCCATAGGTCTCGAGCATGGCGCCATCGACATCCTCGTCCTCGATGGTGATGCCGAGCCGGTCTTCCATCTCCGTGAGCAGCCCTGCGACCGCCATCGAATCAAGCTCGGGCAGGTGGCCGAACAGGCCGGTGTCAGGCCCGAAGGCGGCGGCGCGATCGGGATCGAGCCCGAGCACCTCGGCAATCAAGCCCTTCATTTCCCGATCGAGCGCGGCCTCGCCGTCAAGGATGGGAATGCTGGTCATCGGCTGTCTCGGTCCCCTGCCGGCCGCATCCCGGCGGCCGTGGGCGCGGGGCTTAGCCAGCCCCACGCAGGCGCGCAAGCCCTGCGCACGAGGCGCTTGGCCAGCGCCGGCCAGGCGCGCGGGGCGGCAGGATCGAGGCAGTCGATGCGGTAACGCGGGCGGATGGTGTCCATCCAGTCGGCCTTGTAGGGCTGGTCGCCCGTGCCGAAATCGACCAGCTCCACGCCATCGACATCGATCACATGGGCAAACAGCGCCGCGGTGAGCGTGGTGCCGGCCGAAAGGTGGCGGTGGCTTTCGAGATGGGCGAGCTTGTGGATGTAGGCGATGGCTTTCTCGACCGTCCAGCACTGCGCCGCCACCGCCTGGCCATCGGCGCGCGCGACGCCGAGCCGCAGCCGGCCCGCGGCGCCTTCGGCCTCGGCAAAGGCGCGCAGCATCGCCGGGTGATCCTCGGCCGGTTTCCAGCTTGCCGCATAGATCGCCTCGTATTCGGCCCAGACGGCCGGATCGAAGCGGGTGAGCACCTCGGTTTTCACCTTGCGCCCCTTGCGCTTCACCGTGCTGCGCAGCGCTCCCGGGCGGCTCTGCCAATATTCGGCAAAGCTGCGCCCCTTGACCGCGAGCACGTGGTTGATGTCGCATTGCTCCACCGCCACCTGCCAGCCGGCGGCGCAAAAGGCGCGCGCGAGGCGGGCGGCCGAGCCATCCTCGCCCGGCACGGGTTCGAGCGTGACGCGCCAGCCGCGCGCGCGCAATTTCCCGGCGATCGCCGCAAGCAGACGGTCGCCCGAAGGGCCGGGCGGGGCCAGCTCGCGCCAGGTGAAGCTGTACCAGTTGCGCAGCGGCACGATCCGCCCGCCCCTTTCGGTCAGCGCCAGGGCCGCGCTGTTTTCGCCATCGCTGGCAAGCGCGATCAGCGGGACGAGCCCGGTTTCAGCCAGCAGCCCATACCACTCGGCCCGGTCGAAAGGGGCGGCGGCGGGCGCATTGAGCGCTTGCAAGACATTAACGCTCTCGTGATACCGCGCTTCGATCACTGGAAAACCGCTCCTCATCATGGCCCAAGCCCCTGACCCGACACCCTTCCCGCTCGATCACCTCGCCGAAAGGGCCGAGGCGGCGGGGCTGGGCGCGCGAGGGGCGCTGGTGCTGCGCGGGGAGGTGCTTAACCACAATCAGTTAAGACAGCGTGTGGCGCGCCTTGCCGGGTGGCTTGCCGCCATGGTGCCAGAACCGGGCGCGCGGGTGGCCACTTGGGCGGCCAAGGGCGAACTTTCCTGCCTCATGCCGCTCGCCGCGGCGCGCGCGGGGCTGGTGCATGTGCCGATCAACCCGCTGCTCAAGCGCGCGCAGGTGGCCCATATCCTTGCCGACAGCGGCGCGCGGCTGCTGCTCGGCACGCCTTCGCGCCTTGCCAGCCTCGCAAGCGGCGATCTGCCGCCGGGCTGTGCGGCGCTGGGCGAGGCCGAGGCGCTCGCCGCCGCCGCCGCGGCGGGGCACGAACTGGGGCCATCGGCGGCCGACCCCGACGATCTGGCCGCGATCCTCTACACCTCGGGCTCGACCGGGCGGCCCAAGGGGGTGATGCTGAGCCATGCCAATCTCTGGCTCGGCGCGGTGAGCGTGGCGCATTACCTCGCCCTTGCCGAGGATGACGTGACACTGGCGGTGCTGCCGCTGTCCTTCGACTATGGGCAAAACCAGCTGCTATCCACCTGGTATGCCGGGGGCTGCGTGGTGCCGCTCGACTTTCTCTTTGCCCGTGATGTGGTGAAGGCCTGCGCCGCGCACAGGGTGACGACGCTCGCCGCGGTGCCGCCGCTGTGGGTGCAGCTGGCCGAGAGTGACTGGCCCGCCCCGGCGCGCGCCGGCTTGCGCCGCCTCACCAACAGCGGCGGGGCGCTGACGGTCGATCTGGTGCGGCGCCTGCGCGCCCTGTTCCCCGAGGCGCGCCTGTTTGCCATGTATGGGCTGACCGAAGCCTTCCGTTCGACCTTTCTCGATCCGGCGCTGATCGATCACCACCCGACCTCTATGGGCAAGGCCATTCCCTTTGCCGAGGTGCTGGTCATCAACGATGCCGGCGCGCTCGCCGCCGATGGCGAGGAGGGCGAACTCGTCCATTGCGGGCCGCTGGTGGCCAAGGGCTATTGGCGCGATCCTGCGCGCAGCGCCGAGCGCTTCCGCCCGGCGCCGGCGGCCTCCACCCATGGCGGCATGGCGGTGTGGTCGGGCGACAGGGTGCGGCGCGACAAGGACGGCCTGCTCTATTTTGCCGGGCGGCGCGATGCCATGATCAAGAGCGCAGGCAACCGCATCAGCCCGCAGGAGATCGAGGAGGCCGCGCTGGCCACCGGGTTGGTGGCCGAGGCGGTGGCGCTGGGGGTGGCCGATCCCCGGCTCGGCCAGGCGGTGCACCTGGTGGTGCGCGGCGATGCAGCGCGCGAGGCCGAACTTGCCGAGAAATTGCTGCGCGAGCTGCCCAATTTCATGCAGCCCAAGGCGATCCACTGGCGCGCCGCGCTGCCGCTCAACCCCAATGGCAAGATCGATCGTGCCGCGCTCCAGGCCGAACTTGACCGGGACCATGCCTCATGAAGCCCGTCGGCCCCATCCCTCCCGGCTATCAGGCGATTGAAGGCGAGCTTGCAATCGGCGGCAAGACGGCGCGCGCGCTGGTGGCCGAGGCCGGCGGCACGCCGCTGTTCGTCTATTCGCGCGCGCATCTCGATGCCCGCATGGCCCAATTGCGCGCCGCGATCCCGCCGCGGGTGGGGATCAACTATGCGGTCAAGGCCAATCCGCACCCGGCGGTGGTGGCGCACATGGCCACGCTGGTCGATGGGTTCGACATCGCCTCGGCGGGCGAGCTTGCGCTGTGCATGGATGCAGGGATCGATCCGGCGCGCATCAGCTTTGCCGGGCCGGGCAAGCGCGACGGCGAACTCGAGGCGGCGATTGCCGCCGGCGTCACGCTCAACTGCGAGAGCGAGGGCGAGGCCGCGCGCGCGCTGGCCATCGGCGCGCGGCTGGGCAAGGCGCCGCGGCTGGCGATCAGGGTCAACCCCTCTTTCGTGATGAGCGGATCGGGGATGAAGATGGGCGGCGGGGCCAAGCCCTTCGGGCTTGATGCCGAGCGCGTGCCGGCCCTGGCGCGGCACCTCATCGCGCAAGGGGCCGAATGGCGGGGCCTGCACATCTTCACCGGCAGCCAGACGCTTGCGGCCGAGGCGATCATCGAGGCCCAGGCCAATGTGCTGCGTCTCGCGGCCGAGCTTGCCGAGGCGATCGGCGCGCCGTGCCCCAAGCTCAACATGGGCGGGGGGCTTGGCATTCCCTATTTCCCCGGCGATGCCCCGGTCGATCTGCCGCGGGTGGGGGCGGCGCTCACCGAGCGGCTGGCCGCGCTGCCCGAGGCCTTGGCCGGGGCCGAGCTGTGCATGGAGCTGGGGCGCTATCTCGTCGGCGAGGCGGGGGTCTATCTCGCCCGCGTGGTCGATCGCAAGGTCAGCCACGGCGTCACCTTCCTCGTCACCGATGGCGGTTTGCACCACCAGCTCGCCGCCTCAGGCAATTTCGGCACCGTGGTGCGGCGCAACTATCCCGTGGCAATCGCCACCCGCTTCGATGCCCCGGGCGAGGAGGAGGTCAACATCGTCGGCTGCCTGTGCACCCCGCTCGATCGGCTGGCCGACAATGCCTGGATGCCGCGCGCCGAGGTGGGCGATCTCGTGGCAGTGTTCTGCGCCGGGGCCTATGGCGCCAGCGCCAGCCCGGCGGCCTTTCTCGGCCATGGCCCGGCGGCCGAAATCCTGGTGTGAAACCGCCGCGTTAACCTGCGCTCGGCCGCTGTCCCGGAACGGGATGGGGCCGGATTTGGCGCTGTATAACTAACCAGATGTTCACCATTTCCGGCCAGAACCAACCCGACATGCCCGGGGGTCAGGTGTCGCAGGTCGCTCCTGCAGCATGGCGCCGGTCTCCCGGCACGCACTGGCCAAGGATCCGCACGTCATGTTCCACCGTCTGCCTCTCGTCCCGCTCGCCGCGCTGGGGCTGGCCGCGCCGCTCGTGGCCGGCTGCGCGGGCGGCGGCCCGCAGCTGCCCAGCGCCAGCTATTCGAGCAGCACCATCGCGCCGAGCGAGGAATACACCATCGGCCCGCTCGACGAGATCACCATCCATGTCTGGCGCAATCCCGAACTTTCCGCCGACAAGGTGCGGGTGCGCCCCGATGGGCGGCTGACCATCCCGCTGGTGCAGGACATCCCGGCGGTAGGCAAGACCGCCACGCAGCTGCAGGAATACATCGCCGCGGAGCTTTCCAGATATATCGAGCAGCCGATCGTCTCGGTGATCGTCAACGTGCCCGAGGGCAATTTCACCCAGCAGGTGCGGGTGATCGGGGCGACCGAGAAGCCCGCCTCGCTGCCCTTCCGCGCCAATATGACCGTGCTCGACGCGATGATCGCGGTGGGCGGCCTCAGCGAATTTGCCGCCGGCAACCGCGCCAAGCTGATCCGGCTTGATCGCGAGAGCGGCAGCCAGGTCGAATATCGCCTGCGCCTGTCCGATCTCATCCGCCGCGGCGATGCCAGCGCCAATGTGATGCTGATGCCGGGCGATACCATCATCATCCCCGAGAGCCGGTTCTAGGGCGGGCACGGCGCCGATGAGCGAGCTTCTCGAGGAACTACGCGCGGCGCTGTGGGCGGTCTGGCACCGCCGCTGGATCGCGCTCGCCACCGCCTGGGGCGTGTGCCTCATCGGCTGGCTGGTGATCGCGCTGATCCCCAATTCCTATGAATCGAAGGCGCGGGTCTATGTCGATGTGAAGGACGTGCTCTCGCGCCAGCTCGGCTTTGCCGGTGACGGCAAGGAAGAGATCATGCGGGTGCGCCAGACTCTTTCGAGCGCCAAGAACCTCGAAAAGGTGATCACCGCCACCCGGCTGGGCGAAGGCATCACTGAGCGCGGCGCGCTCGATGCGGCGATCGCCGAGCTTGACAAGAAGGTGAAGGTGACGAGCGAGCAGGACAACCTGTTCGAGATCACCGCGGTGATCGGCCGCAGCGACCTTTCCGATGCCGAGAACGCCGTGCTGGCGCGCGATGTGGTGCAAAAGCTGCTCGACATCCTGCGCGAGGAGCACATCGTCGGCAATCGCGCCGGGATCAGCACCGCGATTGCCGATCTTGATCGCCAGCTCGAGGAACGCAAGCGCGAGCTGGAAGAGGCCGAACAGCGCCGCCTTGCCTTCGAGGCGCAATATCCCGATCTCGTCGGCGGCTCGGAGAGCCTTTCGAACAAGGTCCAGCAGGCCCGCGCCGAGCTGCGCGATGTCGAGGCCAATCTCGCCGCGGCGGAAAGCGCGCTTGCCTCGATCACCGCGCAGATCGCCAGCACCCCGCGCACCCTGGTGAGCACCGGGCGCGATGCCACCGGGCCCAAGGCGGCGCTGCTCCAGGCCCAGACCCAGCTTGCCGAGCTGCGCGCCCGCGGGCTGACCGACAACCATCCCGATGTGGTCGCAGCCACGCGCCAGGTGACGCTGCTGGCCAAACAGGCCGCCGCGGCGGGGGATGATGCCGGGGGCACGCCCAACCCCGCCTATGCCTCGCTGGTTGCGATCCGCAGCGAGCGCCAGGCCAATGTCGAGGCGCTGCAGGCCCGCCGCGCCGCGCTGCAAAGCAACTTCGCCGCGCTGATGGCGAGCCAGGCGAGCGAGCCGACCGTGGCCGCCGAGGCCAACCGCATCAGCCGCGATTATGACGTGCTGCGCAAGAATTATGAAAAGCTGCTCGAGGACCGCGAGGCGCTGCGCACCCGCGGCAAGGTCGAGGACAAGGCCAGCCAGTTCCGCTTCGACGTGATCCAGCAGCCCAGCGTGCCGCAGAAGCCCGCCGCGCCCAATCGCCCGCTGCTGCTGCTGGGCGTGCTGGTGGTGGGGATCGGCGCCGGGGTGGCGGCGGCCTATGCCATGGCCCAGCTCAAGGCCGGCTTTGCCACGCCCAAGAAGCTCGAGGCCGCGCTGGCCCTGCCGGTGATCGGGGCGATCTCGCTCAACCTCTCCGATGCCGCGCGCGCGCTCGAGAAGAAGCGGCTGACGCAGTTCTTCGGCGCCTGCGGCGGGCTCGTCGCGGTGTTCATGGTGCTGATCGTGATCGAGGTGATCACGGTGGGCATGCTGGCGTGAGGCGGGGGGAGAGGCGATGACCGAACAGCGCAGGATCGACCCCGCCAAGGCCCGCCCGGCGTCGCTGCTCGAGCGCGCCGATGCGGCCTTCGGGCTTGGCCCGGTGGGCCGCGCGCCGCTGGTGCCGCCGGTGCCCGAGGCGCTGCGCCGCGCCCCGCCCCGCCCGCAGCCGGGGCCTGCGCCCGCCGGGGCAGCCGAACGCCGTGAGGCTACCGCAAGCACGCCCGCAGCGGCACCTGCGCCTGCGCCTGCGCCCGAGGTGCCGCGCGCCGTGGCGCTGTGCGGGCCGATGGTGGCGATCGACCGCGATCACCTGCGCGAGGCGGGCCTGATCGTGCCCGAGGATCCGGTGACCGGGCTGCTCGAGGAGTTCCGCATCGTCAAGCGCGAGCTGCTCGCCGATGCCCGCGCCGCTGCCTCGCCGCTGGCGCGCCGCATCCTCGTGTGCTCGCCCCATTCGGGCGAGGGCAAGACCTATTGCGCCACCAACCTTGCGATCGCGCTCGCCGCCGAACCGGGGCTCGAGGTGCTGCTGGTTGATGCCGATGTGGTCAATCCCGCGATCACCGCCAGGCTCGGCCTTCCCGAGGGGCCGGGGCTGATGGATGCGCTCGCCGATCCGGCGATCCGGCCCGAGGCGCTGGTGCTGCGCAGCGACATTCCCGGGCTGTTCATCCTGCCCGCCGGCAGCGCCACCAACCGCGATGCCGAACTGCTCGCCAGCGCCCGCACCGGCGCGGTGCTCGACCGGCTGACCGCCGGGACGAGTGACCGGATCGTGATCTTCGACACTCCGCCCGCGCTCGCCGCCTCGCCCGCCGCCGCGCTCGCCCAGCATGTCGGCCAGGCGCTGCTGGTGGTGCGCGCCGAGGAGACCGGGCGCGCCGCGCTCGAGGATGCGCAGCAGCTGCTTTCGGCCTGCGGCGACATCAAGCTGCTCTTGAACGCCGCGCGCTACAGCCCCTCGGGGCGGCGCTTCGGCACTTACGGCACGAGGGGGAGATAGCCATGCGTGCCCGCATCCTTCAGCTTGCAACCCTGGCCGCGGCAGGCGCCGCGCTGGCCCTGTCGCCCGCGTCGGTGCTGGCACAGGACATGGGCGCGGGCGATGGGGCAGCCGCCCCGGCCCGCCGCGCCGGCGTGATCCAGCCCTATATCGAGGTCGCCCAAGTGCTCTCGGCCGAGATCGCCCCGGGCGATGACGTGCTCACCTTCACCCAGGTTGCCGTGGGCGTCGATATCAATGTCCAGGGCCGCAACAGCGGGGCGGCGGTCTCGCTGCGCTATGAACGCAACATCGGCTGGGGCGAGGACAGCATCGACACCGACACGCTGAGCGGGATTGCCCGCGGCACGCTGGCGGTGATCCCGGGTGCGCTCAGCCTCGAGGCCGGGGCGCTGGCGGCGCGCACCCGCGCCGATGGCGGGGGCGGGACGAGCGCCAATCCGCTGGTGCGCGAGGATGCCGAAAGCCGCATCTACAGCCTCTATGCCGGGCCGAGCCTCAAGACCCAGGTCGGGCGGGTCGGCATCGAGGGCGTGGCCCGGGTCGGCTACAACCGCTTCGAGACCGATGCGGCGATCATCAACCCCCAGGGCGCGCTGGTCGATGCCTTCGACGACAGTGTTACCTATCTCGGCCAGCTGCGCGCCGGGGTGCGCGCCGGCGAGGTGCTGCCCGTCGGCCTCGCCGTGACTGCGGGGGGCTTTCAGGAGGATATCGGCAATCTCGACCAGCGGGTGCGCGATCTTTACGTGCGCGGCGATGTCACCGTGCCGCTCAGCCCCAGCCTCGCGCTGGTGGCTGGTGCGGGCTACGAGGACGTGCAGATCTCGAGCCGCGATGCGCTGCGCGATGCCAATGGCAACCCGGTGATCGGCAGCGATGGCCGCTTCGTCACCGATCCATCCTCGCCGCGCCGGATCGCCTTCGATGTCGATGGGCTGCTGTGGGATGTGGGGGTGCTCTGGCGCCCCTCCTCGCGCACCAACCTCGCCGCGGCGGTGGGGCGGCGCTATGATTCGACCACCTATTACGGCACCTTTACCTACACCCCCAATGCCCGCAGCGCGCTGGCGATCGCCGCCTATGACGGGGTGAGCGGCTTTGGCGGGGTGATCAACAATGCGCTCGCCGGGCTCGACAGCGATTTCGAGGCGATCCGCAATCCCGTCACCGGCGATTTCGGCGGCCTTGTCAGCGGCACTCAGGGCCAGGCGCTGGTCGGCAGCCTCGGCTCGGTGCGCTCGGCCGCCTTCCGCGGGCGCGGGGTGCGCGCCTCCTACCAGCGCCAGTTCGGGCGCACCACCGCGGCGCTGGGCGCGGGCTATGATCGGCGCACCTTCATCGCCGCGGCCGGCACCGCGCTGGCGCCCGCCGATGGCCTGACCGACGAGAGCTATTACGTGATCGGCGGGCTCACCCGCCAGCTCGGGGCCAATGCCAGCCTCACCACCAATGCCTATGTCAACTGGTTCGACGGGGCAGGTGACAATGACGTGACCGCGATTGGCGCCTCGGCCGCCTACAGCCAGGCGATCACCCGCCGGCTCTCGGGCCGGGCGGCGCTGGCGGTCGACTATTTCGACAGCGAGTTCACCGCGCAGGACTTTGCCTATGCCACCGCGCTGGTGGGCCTGCGCTACGATTTCTAGCCGGGGAGCCTCACGCCTCATGTACGAACAGTTCTACGGTTTCAGCGGCAGGCCCTTCCAGCTCACCCCTGATCCGCACTTCTATTTCGAAAGCGCCAGCCACAGGAAGGCGATGAGCTATCTCGGCTATGGGCTGGCCCAGGGCGAGGGCTTCATCGTCATCACCGGCGAGATCGGCGCGGGCAAATCGACCCTGGTGGCGCATCTGATGGAGCGCATCGATCCCACCGCGCTCACCGTGGCCCAGGTGGTCACCAGCGCGCTTGACGGGGCCGAGATCGTCCATGTCGTTGCCCAGGCCTTTGGCCTTGCGGTCGAGGGCCACGACAAGGCCGCAGCCTTGGGGGCGATCGAGCGCTTCCTCCAGGACGAGGCCCGCGCCGGGCGGCGCTGCCTTCTGGTGGTGGACGAGTGCCAGAACCTTGATCTCGCCGCGCTCGAGGAGCTGCGGATGCTCTCCAACTTCCAGCTGGGCGCGCACCCGCTGCTGCAGGGCCTGCTGCTCGGCCAGCCCGAGTTCCGGCGCACCCTTGCGCATCATCCGGGCCTCGAGCAATTGCGCCAGCGGATCATCGCCTCGCATCATCTCGAAGCGCTCGATGCTGGTGAAGTTGCCCATTACGTGCGCCACCGGCTGGCGCAGGTGGGCTGGCAGGGCCACCCGCGCTTTGCCGAGGGGCTGCTCGAGGCGCTCTATCGTCACACCGACGGGATCCCGCGGCGGGTCAACCAGGTGATGAACCGGCTGCTGCTGCTCGGTGCGATCGAGGAGCGCGGCGAACTTGATCGTGCCATGCTCGATGCCGTGATCGCCGAGATGAAGGCCGATCAGACCCGCGGGGCCGGAGGGGCGCGAAGCCATGCCGATCTGCGCGCCGCGCCCGAGGCCGCGCCCGGGCCCGCCGCGCCTCCCCCGCCTGCGGCGCGGCCCGAGACCATGCCCGCCGCCGAGGTCGCCGCGCTGCTGGCTGACCGCGACGCGCGCACCGCCGAGCTCGAGGCGGCGATCAGCGAATTGCAGGCCGCCGGTCGCGCCCAACCGTCGGCAGTGGGCGAGGGCGTCGATGAGGAGGCCGAGGCGCGCCTTGGCGCAGCGCTGGCGCGGATCGAGGCGCGGCTCGAGGAGCAGGAGCAATCCTTCCGCCACGTGCTCACCATGCTGATCGAGTGGCTCGAGGATCGCCCTTCGCGCGAGGCGGCCTGACCATGGTGGCAGCAGCCGATGACGCAGATCAGCCGCCCATTCTCAACGGCCTGTCGGTCGATGTTGAGGACTGGTTTCAGGTCGGCGCCTTCGAGAACGTGATCGCGCGCGGCGAGTGGGACAGCATCAAGACCCGCGTGGCCGACAATGTCTATCGCGTGCTCGATCTTTTCGCCGAGGCCGAGGTGCACGCCACCTTCTTCACCCTTGGCTGGGTGGCGCAGCGCCATCCCGAGATGATCCGCCGCATCGCCGATGCGGGGCATGAACTGGCGAGCCACGGCTATGACCATGTCCGGGTGTTCACGTTCACGCCGAGGGAATTTGCCGCGGATATCCGCAAGGCCCGCGCGGTGATCGAGGACCGCGCCGGGGTGGCGGTGCGCGGCTATCGCGCGCCCAGTTTTTCGATCGACCAGCGCACGCCCTGGGCCTTTGCCGAACTTGCCGCGCAGGGCTATGCCTATTCCTCGAGCGTGGCCCCGGTCGTGCATGACCACTATGGCTGGCCCGAGGCGCCGCGCTTTGCCTTTCGCCCGCTGCCCTGGGCCGATCTCATCGAACTTCCCGTCACCACCGCCATGCTCGGCGGGCGCCGGGTGGCGGCGGGGGGCGGGGGCTTCTTCCGGGTGCTGCCCTATGCCTTCTCGCGCTGGGCGATCCGCCAGGTCAACCGCCGCGAGGGCCGCCCGGCGATCTTCTATTTCCACCCTTGGGAGATCGATCCCGATCAGCCCCGCCTCAGCCACGCCCCGATGCGCGCGCGCCTGCGCCACTACACCGGCCTTGCGCAGATGGCAGGCAAGCTGAAGGCGCTTGCTCACGCCTTCCGCTGGGGGCGGATGGATGTGGTGGCGCATCGCGAAGCCGTGCGCCTTGCTGCCGAGAGGGGCCAGATCACCGGAGTGGCGGCATGAACGCGCCGCTCGCCCTCGGCCACAGCGTGCGCGCGGCTGATCTTGCTGATGGCGCCACGCGCCGGCGGATCGATGGCTTCGTCGCCGAGCGCGCGGGAAGCCTGTTCCACCGCCCAGCCTGGCTCATGGCGGTCGAGGCCGGCACGGGGCAGCGCGCCGCGGGGCTGGTTTGCGAGCGGCTCGGGGTGATCACCGGATGGCTGCCGCTTACCGAGGTGCGCTCGGCCCTGTTCGGCAAGGCGCTGGTCTCGAGCGGCTTTGGCGTGGGCGGCGGGATCATCGCCGAGAGCGAGGCGGCCGCGCGCGCGCTCGCCAGCGCCGCCGAGGCGCGCGCCAGGGCCGGCGGCTTTGCCACGATCGAGCTGCGCGGCGGGCCGATCCCCCAGGGCTGGGAGGCCTGGAGCGATCGGCATTGTGGCTTTGCCCGCCCGCTCGCGCCAAGCGACGAGGCCGAGCTTGCCGCCATCCCGCGCAAGGCCCGTGCCGAGGTGAGGAAGGGCCTGGCGATGGGCCATCGCGTCACCATCGGGAGCGCTGCAAGCGACCTCGCCGCGCATTACGCCTGCTACAGCGCCAGCGTGCGCAATCTTGGCACCCCGGTGTTTCCGCGGCGGCTGTTTGCCGCCATGCTCGATGCCTTTCCCGATGCGAGCGACATCCTCACCGTGTGGGCAGGGGAAAGGCCGCTGGCGAGCGTGCTCAGCTTCTACCACGCCGGCGCGGTGATGCCTTTCTGGGGCGGGGGCGTGTTTGCCGCCCGCGCGGCCCGGGCCAATGAGGTGATGTATTATGCTCTCATGGGCCATGCCCGCAGCCGGGGCATGGCGCGTTTCGATTTCGGCCGCTCCAAGACCGGCAGCGGCCCCTATCACTTCAAGAAGAACTGGGGCTTCGTGCCCGAACCGTTGACCTATGGCGCCTGGACTGTGGCAGGCGCGCCGGCGCGCCGGGCCGATCCCACCGATGCCGCCTATTCCCGCAAGATCGCGCTGTGGAAGAGGCTGCCGCTGCCGATCGCCAACACCCTGGGGCCGTGGATCGCGCGGGGGCTCGCGTGATGGGCGAGATCCTGTTTCTGGCCCACCGCGTGCCCTTTCCGCCCGACCGCGGCGATCGCATCCGCTCGCACCATCTCCTCCAGGCGCTCTGCCGGCTCGCCCCGGTGCATGTCGGCTGCTTTGCCGAGGGCCACGAGCCTGAGGCCGAGGCCGAGCTGCGCGCTCTTGCCGCTTCGGCCTGCGTGGTGCGCCGGGCCAAGCCGCTGCCTATCGCCGGGGCCGAAGCGGTGCTGACGGGCAGGCCGGTGAGCCTTGCCGCCTTTGCCAGCCGCCGCCTTGCCGCCTTCGTGCGCGCGACGCTGGCCGCGCGCCCCATCAGCGCGATCGTGGTGTTCTCGGGCCAGATGGGCCAGTTCGTGCCCGCCGATTATCCCGGCAGGGTGGTGGTTGACCTGTGCGATGTCGATAGCGCCAAGTTCGCCGCCTATGCCGCCGCGGGCGAACGGGTGTGGCTCAACGCGCGCGAGGCGCGGCTGCTTGCCGCCGAGGAGGAGCGCCTCGGCCACCGCGCCCATGCCACGCTGCTGATTTCCGAGAACGAGGCAGCGCTCTATCGCAGCCGCCTTGCCGCGCCCGGGAAGGTCAATATCCGGGTGATCGGCAATGGCATTGATGCCACCCGCTTCGATCCCGCCGCAGCCCGGCCCCATCCGGCGCTCTTGCAGGCGCCGGGGCCGCATTTCGTTTTCACCGGGCAGATGGACTATCGCCCCAACGAGCAGGCGGCGCTGTGGGTGATCGAAGCGCTCATGCCCCATCTGCGCGCGCGCTGGCCAGAGGCCTGCTTTCACGTGGTCGGGCGCGCGCCCACGGCGCGACTGCGCGCCCGTGGGGGCGAGGCGGGCGTGCGGGTGTGGGGCGAGGTTCCCGATGTGCGCCCCTTCCTCGCCGCTGCCGATGCGGTGCTCGCCCCGCTGATGATCGCGCGCGGGGTGCAGAACAAGGTGCTCGAGGCCATGGCCATGGCCCGGCCCGTCGTGCTCACTCCCGAAGCGGCGACGGGAATAGACGCGCGCGACGGGGTGCATTGGCTGGTCAGCCCCGCCGAACCGGCGGCGATGGCGCGGCGCATCGCCGACCTGCTTGCTGATCGCGAGGCTGCCGGACGCCTCGGTGCGGCGGCACGGCGCTTCGTGATCGCGGAGCATGGGTGGGAAGCGATGCTCGCCCCGCTTGGTGCCCTTGTCGGGATCGAGGGGGAGCGTGCGCGCCATGCCGCCTGAGCCGCTCGCAACCGCACCTGCCCCGGCAAAGCTGGCCGCGCTGCCCGCCACCTGGCGCGCGCCGCTGGCGGCGCTCGGCGCGGCTGCCATCGCGCTCGTTACCGCCACCGCCCCGAGCTGGGGCGAGATGCTCCACCAGTGGTGGAACATCGACACCTATAACCACCTGCTGCTCGTGCCCTTCATCATCGCCTGGCTGGTGCGGCTCAAGGCCGACGCGCTGGCGCGCCTTGCCCCGCAGCCCTTCACCCCCGGCCTGGCGCTGGTGGCAGCGGCGCTGGCGTTGTGGCTGATCGGGCGGGCGAGCGGCATCAACCTTCTCGCCCATGCCGGCGCGGTGGGCGCGCTCCAGGCCGCGGTGCTCACGCTCCTCGGCCTGCGCGCCAGCCTCGTCATCGCCCTGCCGCTGGGCATGGGCGCCTTCCTCGTCCCCTTCGGCGACGAGATCATCCCGCCGCTGCAAGTTATCACGGCCAAGATCACCATCGCGCTCACCCATTGGAGCGGCATTCCCGCGCGGATCGAGGGGATCCACATCCACACCCCTGCCGGGCTGTTCATCGTGGCCGAGGCCTGTTCGGGGGTGAAGTTCCTGGTGGCGCTGGTCACGCTCGGCGTGCTCGTCATCTTCACCCGCCTTGTAAGCTGGCGGCGGCGCGCAGCCTTCCTGCTCGCCTGCGTGATCGTGCCGATCCTGGCCAATGGCGTGCGCGCCTGGGCGACGGTCTATGTCGCGCAGTTCATCGGGGCCGAGGCGGCAACCGGGTTCGATCACATCGTCTATGGCTGGGTGTTCTTCGCGCTCATCGTTGCCGGGCTGCTTGCCGCGGCCTGGCGCTGGTTCGAGCGCGAGCCCGAGAGCTATGGCTGGCCGCTCGAGGCGCTGGCGCAGTGGGGCTGGCTCGCCCGGGCCGAGCGCACCACCCTGCCGCCCGCCACTGGCGCGCTCGCGATCGCAGTGCTCGCGGCGATTGCCGCGGCGCTCGCCATGCTCTAGGCGCAGCACGCGCGATGTGCGGAATTGCCGGGATCTTCCATGCCCAAACCCCCAAGCCGGTCGATCCCGCGCGTCTCGTGCGCATGTGCGATGCGCTTGTCCACCGCGGCCCGGACGGGTCGGGGGTGTGGACCGATCACGGTGTAGGGCTCGGCCACCGGCGCCTCTCGATCATCGATCTGGCCGGATCGCCCCAGCCGATGGTTTCGGGTGATGGCCGCGCGGTGATCGTCTTCAACGGCGAGATCTACAATTTCCGCGCCCTGCGCCGCGAGCTTGAAGCTGCGGGCCATGTGTTCCGCACCAGCGGCGATACCGAAGTGATCCTTGCCGCCTGGCAGCAATGGGGCAGCGATTGCCTTGCACGGCTCGATGGCATGTTTGCCTTTGCCCTGTTCGACCGCGAGCGGCGCCAGCTCCTGCTCGCGCGCGACCGCTTTGGCGTAAAGCCGCTCTACACCGCCGCGCTTTCCGACGGCAGCATTGCCTTTGCCTCCGAACTCAAGGGCCTGCTGGCCCACCCGCTGCTGCGCCGGCGTTTGAGCCCGCAGGCGATCGAAGCCTATCTCGCCTGGGGCTACGTGCCCGATAGCCACGCCATCCTTGCCGGGGTGGAAAAGCTCCCCGCCGGGCACTTCCGCTTGCTCACCCAGGGCAAGGTGCCCCCACCGCCGCAGCGCTGGTGGCAGATTTCCTTTGCCGAGCGCGAGACCGGCAGCACCGCCGATCTTTCCGCCCGGCTCGTCCACCTGCTGCGCGAGGCCGTGCAAGCGCGCATGGTTGCCGATGTGCCGCTCGGCGCCTTCCTTTCGGGCGGGGTCGATTCCTCGGCGGTCGTCGCGCTGATGGCCGAAGCGAGCGCTGCCCCGGTGCAGACCTGTTCGATCGGCTTTGATGTCGCCGCCTATGACGAGACCTCCTATGCCCGGCAGGTCGCCGCGCGCTTTGGGGCCGACCATGCCGAGCGGATCGTTGCCACGGATGATTTCGCCGCGATCGACCGGCTCGCCGCGATCTTCGATGAGCCCTTTGCCGATGCCTCGGCGCTGCCCACCTTGCGGGTGTGCGAGCTCGCGCGCGAGCGGGTGACGGTGGCGCTCTCGGGCGACGGGGCGGACGAGGCCTTTGCCGGCTATCGCCGCCAGGTCTTCCACCATCACGAGGAGCGCCTGCGCGCGCTGCTGCCCGCTGCGCTGCGGGCCGGGGTGTTCGGCACGCTCGGGCGCGTCTGGCCCAAGGCCGATTGGGCGCCGCGCCCGCTGCGCGCCAAGACCACGCTGCTGGCGCTCGCCGAGAGCGGCGAGGAAGCCTATGCCCGGGCGCTGGCGATCACGCCGCCCGAGCAGCGCCGCGCGCTCTATACCGACAGCTTTGCCGCTGAGCTCGGCGGCTTTCGCGCCGAGGATGAACTCGTGGCGCTGATGCGTGCCGCGCCGGCGCGTTCGGGGCTCGACCGGGCGCAATATGCCGATCTGGCCTTCTGGCTGCCGGGTGACATCCTCACCAAGATCGATCGCACCAGCATGGCGGTGAGCCTCGAGGCGCGCGAGCCGCTGCTCGATCATCGCCTCGTCGCCTTCGCCGCGCGCCTGCCCGAGCGCGAAAGGGTGCGCGGCACCATCGGCAAGGCGCTGCTCAAGCACACGCTTGCGCGCTATCTGCCGCACGAGGTGCTCTACCGGCCCAAGCAGGGCTTTGTCACCCCGATCGCCGAATGGCTCAAGGGGCCGCTCGCCGGCGCGGCGCGGGGGATCGCCAGCGGCGCTCTGGCGCAGACCGGCATGTTCAAGCCCGAGTCGATCGCCGCCATGGCCGAGGCGCATATCGCCGGGCGGGCCGACCATGCGCGCAGCCTGTGGCAATTGCTGATGCTGGAAAAGGCGCTCGCGCGGCTCGGCCCTGCCACCTAGCCTTGCTTAGCCATCGGCCCCGTGGCCAAGTGCCATGTAGCTGTCGGATTGCATTTCCTTGAGCCGGCTTACCGTGCGGGCAAATTCGAAGGCGCCATCGCCTTCGGGATAAAGCGCCTCGGGTGCGGCGGCGGCGGTGGCGAAGAGCTTGACCCGGTGCTCGTAGAGCGCATCGATCAGCTTGGTGAAGCGGATCGCCTCGTTGCGCTGCTCCGGCCCCATCTGCGGGATGCCGACAATGATCACGGTGTGGAACGCGCGGGCGATGGCGAGATAATCGGCCGCGCCGCGGTTCTCGCCGCACAGCTTCCTGAAGCTGAACACGCCCACGCCCTTGAGGCTCTTGGGCACGTGCAGCACCCGCCCGCCGCCAAGGTCGAGCGCGCCCGAGGGCACATGGGCGGCGTCCTCGGGCGCGAAATCGGTGAGCCGGAAGAAGGCCTCGCGCACCTGCGCGGTGGCGGCATCACCGATCGGCGCGTGCCAGGTGGCAAGGCCCCCGATGCGCTCGAGCCGGTAGTCGGTCGGGCCGTTGAGGCTGAGCACATCCATCTCGCGCTCGACCAGCTCGATGAAGGGCAGGAACAGCGAGCGGTTGAGCCCATCCTTGTAAAGATCGCGCGGGGGGCGGTTCGAGGTGGTGACGATCACCGTGCCGCCTTGCATCAGTGCGGTGAAGAAGCGCCCCATGATCGCGGCATCGGCGGTGTTGGTGACGACCATCTCGTCAAAGGCAAGGCAGGCAAGGCCGCGCCCCATCTCCTGCGCCACGCTGGTGAGCGGATCGGCGATACGCCCCTCGCGCGCCGCGGCGATGCGCCGATCGACCTCGAGCATGAAGGCATGGAAATGGACGCGGCGCTTGGCGGCAATGCCAAGCGTCTCGACGAAGAGATCCATCAGCATCGATTTGCCGCGCCCGACGCCGCCCCACAGATAGATGCCGCGCGGGGGCGGGGCGGGCTTGCGACCGAGCAACCTGCCGACGAAGCCGGGCGGGGCAGGCGGGGCCTCGAGCGCGCCCTGCAACGCGGCCAGCCTATCGGCGGCAGCGCGCTGGTCGGCATCGGGGCGCAATTCGCCGCTGGCAATCAGCGCGTCATAGCGGGCGATGAGGCCTGGCATCGGCGCCTCAGGCGCGCGCGCGCATCTTGCGCACGATGCCCGAATAGGCGGCGATCACGTCCTCGCCACCATCGGCGCGGGGCTGGGTGGCAAAGCCCCGCAGGAACAGCATCCGCCCGGTCTCGCGCACGATCTCGCTCACTGCATCGAGCGGGCGGGTGGGATCGCCCGCGCCGACGAACTGGGTGGAAAGCTCGACCGTCACCGAAGGCCCGGCCTCGCCGCTGCCGTTGATGTGCATCGCTGCAAACAGGGCAATGTCGATGAGGCCGAGGGTCACCGCCCCGTGGATATTGTCGCCAAGATTGGTGTGGCGCCGTTCAGGGAACATGCGCAGGCGGCACTTGTCGCCCTCGCGCCGCACCCGCATCTCGCCCAGCACCGCGGTGTTGAAGCGGGTGCGGTCAACCAGGTTCCAGGTGAACCAGCCCTCCTCGCCGCCGCATTCCTCGGGCGCGAGCGCACGATATTCAAAGGGCAGCGCCCGCTCGCCGACATCTGCCATCAGCCAGCCCCGCGCCGCGGCTCAGATGGCCCGCTCGGCCATCATCTTCTTGGTCTCGGCAATCGCCTTGGCGGGCGAGAGGCCCTTGGGGCAGACATTGGCGCAGTTCATGATGGTGTGGCAGCGATAGAGGCGGAACGGATCCTCGAGCGCATCGAGCCGCTCGCCGGTCATCTCGTCGCGGCTGTCGGCAAGCCAGCGATAGGCCTGGAGCAGGATCGCCGGGCCGAGGAACTTGTCCGAGTTCCACCAATAGGACGGGCACGAGGTCGAGCAGCAGGCGCACAGGATGCACTCGTAAAGCCCGTCAAGCTTCTCGCGCTGCGCGGGGCTTTGCCGCCGCTCCTTGCCCGAAGGGGCGGGGGTGACGGTCTGCAGCCACGGACGGATCGAGGCATATTGGGCATAGAAATGGGTGAAATCGGGGACGAGATCCTTGATCACGTCCATGTGCGGCAGCGGGGTGATGCGGATTTCGCCCTTCAAATCCTCGATCGCGGTGGTGCAGGCAAGGCCGTTCTTGCCATTGATGTTCATCGCGCACGAGCCGCAGATGCCCTCGCGGCACGAGCGGCGGAAGGTCAGCGTCGGGTCAATCTCGTTCTTGATCTTGAACAGCGCGTCGAGGACCATCGGCCCGCATTCATCGAGATTGATCTCGAAGCGGTCATAGCGCGGGTTTGCGCCGCTGTCGGGATCGTAGCGGTAGATCTTGAACGCCTTCACCCGCCCACCGCTGGCCTTGTGCACCTTGCCCGCGGGGTTGATCTTCGAATTCTTGGGGAGAGTGAAGGTCGCCATAGCTTGATCCCTGTGCCAGTCGCGGCACTGTTTAGCGCGATTGGCGGGGCGCGCAAGCGGGGGGTGTTGCAGCCTTTTTAACAGGGGTTGAACCGCGCACAGCAAGCGCCGGGCAAGGGAACCCCGGGGCGGCCCGGGCGCTTTGGGCAGCATGGACGAGACAACAAATGCCCCGCGCGCCGTGCCGCGCACGGCCTGCGTGTTCGGCGCATCGGGCGGGATCGGCAGGGCCTTGTGCGAGAAGCTGGCAGCGCTTGGCTGCGAGAGGATTTACGCCGGATCGCGCCGCGGCGCCGCGCCGACGGGATCGGCCTTCACGCCCTTCTCCTTCGATCTCAATGACGAGGCCAGCATCGCCGCAGCGGCAACGGAAATGAAGGACGATCCGCCCGAATGGGTGATCGTGGCGAGCGGGGTGCTCACCCTTGCCGATGGCACCGGGCCCGAACGCACCTTGAAGCGGCTCGATCCGCAAGTGATGGCCGAGGTCTTTGCGCTCAACACCATTGGCCCGGCGCTCATTGCCAAGCATTGCCTTGCGCTCATGCCGCGCAGCCGGCCCTTCGTCTTCGCTGCGCTCAGCGCCCGGGTTGGCTCGATCAGCGACAATCGCCTTGGCGGTTGGCATTCCTACCGCGCCAGCAAGGCCGCGCTCAACATGCTGATCCGCAATTTCGCGATCGAGCTGGCCCGCACCCATCCGCAGGGCATCGTGGTGGGGCTGCACCCGGGCACGGTGGACAGCGCGCTCTCACGCCCCTTCCAGGCAGGCCTCGCCCCGGGACAGCTGACGACGCCCGAACTGGCCGCAGAGCGGCTGATCGGGGTGCTCGGCCGGCTCGGCCCGGCACAGTCGGGCCGGGTGTTCGACTGGAAGGGCGCAGAGATTCCGGCCTAATCGAACAGGCCCACGGCAAGATGGGCCCAGATCGTGAGGAACATCAGCACCGCCATCAGCCCCGCGCCGATCCGCCAGCGCGGCGTCTCGAACAGGTGCAAGGCCGCCTCGATCCCGGCGCACAGCCCCACGAGCAAAAGGGCGAAGACGGCAAAATCCTCCGGCCCCCAGCGCACCTCGGGGCTCATCACCATCCCCAGCGCCGGAAAGGCGAGCAGCAGCGCCGCGCCCAGCCAGAGCAGCGGGTGCAGGCGCAACCGGCGCTTGGGATTGGGGGCGGTGTTGAGGGTCATCATGGCACTCCCCGGCACAAAGCGGTTTGGCAAGCGGGGCAAGGTATGCCACGCATGGGCACGGCGCGATAGGGGCATTGAGGAGCGCGTGATGGGGCTCAAGGATTGGTACGAGGCGCGGATCATGCCGCGGCTGATCACCTGCGCCTGCAGCCAGCCGCAGGTGATGAAACGCCGCGCCGCGATCGTGCCGCGCGCCCGCGGCGATGTCTTCGAGCTGGGCTGCGGGGGCGGGATCAACCAGGCTTTCTATGATCCGACGGTGATCACCACCTATGCCGGCATCGACCCGCACGCGGGCCTGCTCGATGGCGCACGCGCAGCAGCACAGCGCAAGGGCTGGACGGCAGACATCCGCCAGGGGCGGGGCGAGGCGATCCCCTTTGGCGATGCCAGCTTCGATTGCGTGGTGTGCACCTTCACGCTGTGCTCCGTCGAAGATCCGGAGCAGGTCATGCGCGAGCTGCGCCGCATCCTGCGCCCGGGCGGCGAGGTGTTGTTCCTCGAACATGGCCGCGCGCCCGATGCCGGCGTGCGGCGCTGGCAGGAGCGCATCGAACCCTTGTGGAAGCGCCTTGCCGGCGGCTGCCACCTCACCCGCCCGATCGCAAGCGCGCTCGCACACGCGGGATTTGCCGTCGAGCGTCTGGGGGAGGGCTATACGCCCAAGGCCCCGCGGATCGCTGGCTGGATGGAATGGGGGGTGGCGCGCAAGGCCGGCTGACGAGGGGTGCCTTGCCCGCGCAGGCACATGCAGCGCCTGTGTGCCCGACCCGTTTGGCGAACAGCAGGGCGGCCCGCGCGAAAGCGGGCAGGAAGGGCCAAGTCTTCCCGCCCGCTTTGCTTGTGTCCGTGGGGCCTATTCCCCGAAGGTGCGTTGCCACCAGCCGCGGCGCGGCTTTGGTTCAGGCTGGGGCTCGGGCTGAAGCTCGGGCTCGGGCGCAGCCGGGGCTTCGGCCTGCGGCGCCTCGGCCGGTTCGGCCGGGCTGGCGGTGGCGGTTTCAACCGCTCCGGCCTCGGCCTCGGCTGCCTTGGCTTTTCGCGGCGCGCGCTTGCGCTTGGGCTGCTCCTCGGCGGGCGGGGCGGCTGCCTCGGCTGCCTCAGCGGCCTCAGCGACCTCGGCGGGATCGGCAGGCGCGCCTTCGACCTCGTCTTCGCGCGCCGTCTCATCGGCTGCGGCGGCCTTGGCCTTGCGCGGCGCCCGCTTGCGCTTGGGTTTTCCCGCCGCTGCCTCGGTCGCATCAGCCGGATTGTCCGGCATCACCTCCTCGAGCGCAGGGGCATCGGCAGCAGGCGCGGGGGCTTCCTCACCGCCCGCGCGCGTCTCCTCGCCCTCCGGCTCCGCGCTGGGGAACACCTCACCGGCCTCGCGCCGCTTGCGCCCGCGTCCGCCGCGGCGGCGCTTCTTCTTGGGACGCGCTTCACTATCCTCGGCGCGCTCATCGCCTGCCGCCTCGGCCGCATCGGCCTCCGCGGTTTCAGCGTCGCCCGCAGCGGCTTCGCGCGCGTCGCCTTCGTCACGCTCGCGGTTGCGGCCACGCCCACCGCGACGCCGGCGGCGCTTCTTCTTGCGCCCGCCGTTGTCCTCGTCATCCTGCCGCGCGGCGGATGCATCCGCGGCCTCCTCGGCAGTCTCATCCTCATCCTCGGGGATCTCGTCGTCGTCCTCGTCGATGATCGGCGCGAATTTCGGGGCCTGGAGCGGGCGCGGCCCCAGGCTCGAGATGCTCATCTTCGCGCCTTCCTGCTCGCCCTCGGGCACCACCTCGACGCTGACACCGTAGCGCTGCTCGATCTCGATGAGGTCGGCGCGCTTCTCGTTGAGCAGGTAGATCGCCGCTTCGGTGCTGGCGGCAAGGCGGATTCTCGTGCCCTTGCCCTTGGCTGCCTCGTCCTCGATCAACCGCAGCGCCGACAGCCCGGCCGAGGAGGCGGTGCGCACGAGGCCCGTGCCATCGCAGTGCGGGCAGGGGCGGGTGGTCGCCTCGAGCACCCCGGTGCGCAGCCGCTGGCGGCTCATTTCCATCAGCCCGAAGGAGCTGATGCGGCCCACCTGGATGCGCGCCCGGTCGTTCTTGAGCGCTTCCTTCATCGCCTTCTCGACCTTGCGGACGTTGGAAGGATATTCCATGTCGATGAAGTCGATCACGATCAGCCCGGCCATGTCGCGCAGGCGCAGCTGGCGGGCGATTTCCTTTGCAGCCTCGAGATTGGTGTTGAGCGCGGTCTGCTCGATATTGTGTTCCTTGGTGGACCTGCCTGAGTTGATGTCGATCGAGACCAGCGCCTCGGTGGGGTTGATGATGATGTAGCCACCGCTCTTGAGCTGCACCATCGGATCATACATCGCGCGCAGCTGGTCTTCGGCGCCATAGCGCTGGAACAGCGGCACCGGATCGGAATAGGCCTTCACCCGCCGTGCGTGGCTGGGCATCAGCAGCTTCATGAAGGCCTTGGCCGACTTGTAACCCTCCTCGCCCTCGACCACCACTTCCTCGATATCGCGGTGATAGATGTCGCGGATCGCGCGCTTGATGAGGTCGCTGTCGGAATGGATCAGCGCCGGGGCGGTGGAGGCGAGGGTCTTTTCGCGGATCTCGTCCCACAGCCGCGCAAGATAGTCGAAATCGCGCTTGATCTCGGGCTTGGTGCGGCTCATCCCGGCGGTCCGGACGATGAGGCCCATGGTCTTGGGCAGCTTGAGATCGGCGACCATTTCCTTGAGCCGCTTGCGATCGGCGGCCGAACTGATCTTGCGGCTGATCCCGCCGCCGCTGGTGCTGTTGGGCATCAGCACGGTGTAGCGCCCGGCGAGGCTCAGATAGGTGGTGAGCGCGGCGCCCTTGTTGCCGCGTTCCTCCTTGACCACCTGCACCAGCAGCACCTGGCGGCGCTGGATCACGTCCTGGATCTTGTAGCGGCGGCGCAGCTCCAACCGCCGCGCGCGCAGTTCATCGACCAGCTTGGCGCGGCTGCGGCTCTTTTCGCTGGCCTTCTCGCCGCCCTTGCCCTGGCGGCGGCGCCCGCGACGCGCGCGGGGCTGATCATCGCCCTCGGCGCCCTCGGCCTCGCTCTCCTCGGGCGTCTCGTCCTCGTCGGAAACCCCGTCCTCGAGCGTGGCTACCTCGTCCTTGTCCGAAGTGTCGACTTCCTCGACACCGTTTTCGGCCAGATCCTCGGCCAGCGCGTCGCCGCTGTCGTCGGAGGCATCATATTCGGCGCCCGGCGCGATGCCCTCGGCCTCCTCCTCGGCGCGCAGCCGCTCCTCCTCGGCCGCGGCCTCGGCGTCGGCAGCCAGCAGCGCCTCGCGATCGGCCTTGGGGATCTGATAATAATCGGGGTGGATCTCGCTGAAGGCGAGAAAGCCGTGGCGGTTGCCGCCGAAATCGACAAAGGCCGCCTGCAGCGAAGGTTCAACCCTTGTTACCTTGGCAAGATAGATATTGCCCTTGATCTGCTTGTGTTCGGCAGATTCGAAATCGAATTCCTCAATCCGGTTGCCCTGCAGAACCGCCACCCGGGTTTCTTCCGGGTGGCGCGCATCGATAAGCATGCGCGTTGCCATTCATTCGTCTCCATGCGCCCGGCCGGGCCCGCATCGGGGCCGCAGGGGGGCGCGCATTGTGGGGTGAACCGGCGCGCCTCGCGGGCGTGCCGGAAGGGAGTGCCGCGCTCGACCGGCCGGGGCCGGCGAGTGCGAAGCCTGTGTCTGCAGCAGCAGGGGTGCGGCACGGCGCCGCGCCTTGGCCCGCACCCGCGCCCGCGCGCGCCGGGCGCCGGGTGCATGGAAGCGGGGAAAGACATCCTGTCACTGCATCAACCTGTATTCGAGCCGCTGCCCGGGGAAGAATTGGGCGGTGGGGCGGGAAAGACGGACGGTGGGGACGCGAAGGTGCGCCTTGGTGCGGCCTTTCAATCCCATGCGCTAGCATTGTGGGACAAACCCCGCAACTCTCTTGCGCTTGGCCCGCACAAAACCGTAAGCGCCGCCGGTCATGAGCCTGCGCAGCCTTGCCCTCATCGTGCTGCTGGTGCCGCTGGCGGTGTTCGGCGCGGCCGGGCTGATGGGCTGGCGCGTGCCGGTGCCGATCTGGGGGCGCGACTATGTGGTGCATGTGGCGCTGGGCGCGGCGCGCGCGGCGCTGGTGCTGCCCCCGATCGAGGGGCCGACTGATCCCTCGCGCCCGCTGGTGGTGATCGATGCCGGGCACGGCGGGCGCGATCCCGGCGCGATCGGCATCGATGCGGCAGGCCGCCGGATCGCCGAAAAGGACATCACCCTCGCGCTCGCCCAGGCGCTGCGCGCTGAGCTGTTGCGCGGCGGCGGGATCCGCGTGGCGCTCACCCGCGCTGATGACCGCATCCTGCCGCTCGCCCACCGGCCCGAGATCGCCCGGCGGCTCGAGGCCGATCTGTTCGTCTCGATCCACGCCGATTCTGCCGGAGACAAGGCCGATGTGGGGGGCGCGAGCATCTATACCCTGTCCGAGGCCGCCTCGAGCGAGGCGGCGGCGCGCTTTGCCGCGCGCGAGAACGATGCCGACCGGCTCAACGGCATCGCCATTGCCGGCACCAGCCCGGCGGTGAGCGCGATCCTCGTCGAATTGTCGCAGCAGCGCACGCAGGAGGCGGCGCTCGCCTTTGCCCGCCTGGTGCTGCGCGAGGGTGGGGGCGCGATCGCCTTCCATCCCCAGCCGCAGCGCAGCGCCGCCCTCGCTGTGCTGCGCGCGCCCGATGTGCCCTCGGTGCTGTTCGAGAGCGGCTTTGTCACCAACACCACGGATCGTGCGCGGCTGACCACGCCCGAGGGCCGCGCCGCCTATGCCGCGGCGCTGGCGCGGGCGATAAGGGTTTTTCTTGCGCGCGAGGCCGCCCAGGCACCGGGCTAGGCGGTGGGAAAGCGGCTAGCCTTCAAGGCCGGGCCCATGCTAGGGGCGCGCGGCGCGCATGAGTGAAGCCTCCGCCCCTTCCGAAGCCCCCGGCCTTTGGGCCTATCTGCGCTACCGGGTGAACCGCGATCTGCGCGGGGCAGGGGCGTGGTTTGCCGCGCGCTGGCGGGCGAGCCGCCTGTTCCGCCTCGGGGCAATCGCGCTGGGGCTGGGCTTGAGCCTGTGGATTGCGCTGTTCGTGTGGCTGGCGAGCGATCTGCCCGAGGCCGAGGCACTGCTCACCTATGAAACCCCGCTGCCCACGGTGGTGCGCGGGGTGGATGGCGAGATCGTCCACTCCTACGCGCGCGAGCGGCGGGTGCAGCTCCAATATGCCGATTTTCCCCCGAAGCTGATCGAGGCCTTCCTCGCCGCGGAAGACAAGAGCTTCTTCAGCCACGGCGGGATCGACTATCTCGGCACGCTCAACGCGGTGTTCGACTATGCCCGCAAGCTCGGCTCGGGCGAGCGCGCGGTGGGCGGCTCGACCATCACCCAGCAGGTCGCCAAGAACCTGCTGCTTGGCGATGACTATTCGATCACCCGCAAGCTCAAGGAGATGATCCTTGCCGGGCGCATCGAGGCGGTGCTGACCAAGCAGGAGATCCTCGAGCTTTATCTCAACGAGATCCCGCTCGGGCGGCGCAGCTTCGGGGTGCAGGCTGCCGCGCGCGCCTATTTCGACAAGGATGTGGGCGATCTGGCGCTGCACGAGATGGCCTTCCTTGCCACCCTGCCCAAGGCGCCCGAGCGCTATGGCCGCAAGGGGCAGGAACAGGCCGCCTATGCCCGGCGCGCCTTCGTGCTTGATCAGATGGCGGCCAATGGCTTCATCACCGAGGCCGAGCGGCGCGCGGCCGCGGCGAGGCCGCTCGGCCTTGTCACCCAGCGCCAGGAGCGCAGCGTCGATGCTGGCTATTTCCTCGAGGAGGTGCGGCGCGAGCTGATCGAACGCTTCGGCGAGACTGCCGAGGATGGGCCCAATTCGGTCTATGCCGGGGGGCTGTGGGTGCGCACCTCGCTCGACCCCGAGATCCAGCGCGCCGCCCGCGATGCCCTGCGCGAGGGCCTCTTGCGCTACCACGGCGCGCGCGGATGGGCCGGGCCGATCGCCACCATCGATGTGCGCCGCGGCGATTGGGCGCGCCAGCTCCAGAGTTCGCCGCTCGGCATCAGCTACAAGGACTGGCGCGTCGGCGTGGTCACCAGCCGCAGCGGGCCGAGCGCACGGATCGGCTTTGCCGATGGCAGCGAGGCGCCGCTCACGGGCCTGCCCGATCGTCTGAAGGCGGGCGACGTGATCGCCGCCAGCCCAGCCGGCAATGGCTGGCAGGTGCGCACCATTCCCGAAGCGCAAGGCGCGCTGGTGGTGGAACAGGCGCAAACCGGGCGGGTGCTGGCGATGCAGGGCGGGTTCGATCACCGCCTGTCGGACTTCAACCGCGCCACCCAGGCGCTGCGCCAGCCCGGCTCGACGATCAAGCCCTTCGTCTATGCCGCGGGGCTCGATTCCGGAATGACGCCTTCGACCCAGATCGACAATTCGCGCTTCTGTTATTACCAGGGCGCAGGCCTCGGCGAAAAATGCATCCGTGGCGGGCGCGGCGGGCAGTTCCCGATGCGCTATGGCCTTGAGCAGTCGCAGAACATCATGACCGTGCAGATCGGCATGAGCGCCGGCATGGCCAATGTCGTCAAGGAGATCGAGAAGGTCGGGATCGGCAAGTTCCCGCCCTATCCCTCGACCGCATTGGGCGCCGGCGAGACAACGCTGATCAAGATGGTTTCCGCCTATGGCGCGCTCGCCAATCACGGGCGGCTCAACCCGCCGACGGTGATCGACTATGTCCAGGACCGGCGCGGCAAGGTGCTCTGGCGGGCGGACACGCGCGAATGCCGCGGCTGCAACATGGCCAAGTGGGATGGCAAGCCGATGCCGCGTCTGGGCATGCGCGGGGTGCAGGCGATGGATCCGCGCACCGCCTTCCAGGTGATGCACATGCTGCGCGGCGCGGTGAGCCGCGGCACCGCCACGGTGCTCAATTCGCTCGGCCTGCCGCTGTTCGGCAAGACCGGCACCACCACCGGCCCCAAGGACGTGTGGTTCATCGGCGGCACCCAGGCGATGATCGCCGGGGCCTATGTCGGCTTTGATCGCCCGCGCAACATGGGCGGCTATGCCTATGGCGGCACGATTGCCGCGCCGATCGTGAAAAGCCTGATCGAGAAGACCCGTTCGCGCTGGTCCGATCTGCCGCCGGTGGCGCCCTATGGGGTGCGCATGGTGCGGGTCGATCGGCGCTCGGGCAAGCGCGTGTTCGAGGGCTGGCCGAGCGATGATCCCAAGTCGGCGATCATCTGGGAGGCCTTCAAGCCCGATACCGAGCCTGAGCGCTTCACCCGCCAGGATGCGATCGCGGCCAAGCGCAACGAGATCATCGCCCTGATCCGCGCCGGACGGCGGAACGCCGAAAACGCGGTGGTCGATGCCGAGGAGGAGCCGATCGACGATATCGGCCTCGATCCGACCGGGCTTTAAGGCTTTGGCAGGGGAGGTTGGGCGTGGAACCGGCAGCAGCTGTTGCGGGTTGGGCAGGTATGATCAGGCTTCTGAAAAACCTCATCGCCGCGCTCGTGCCCGGCGCGCTTGCGCTCCTTTCCGCCCCCGCCGCTGCCGAACTCGCCGAAGGGGCAATGGCGCCGGCCTTTGCCACCCAGGCGGCGCTCAAAGGCCGGGAATTCGGCTTTGCCCTGCGCGCTGCGCTCGCCAAGGGGCCGGTGGTGCTCTACTTCTACCCCAAGGCCTTCACCCAGGGCTGCACGCTCGAGGCCAATGCCTTTGCCGAGGCCATGCCCCGCTTCAAGGCCGCAGGGGCAAGCGTGATCGGCATGTCGGCTGACGATATCGCAACCTTGAAGCGTTTCAGCCGTGAGGAATGCCGCGATGCCTTTCCGGTCGGGGTAGCGAGCCGGAAGATCATCGCCGCCTATGACGTGGGCATGGGCACTTCGGGCCTGGCGCGGCGCACCTCCTATGTGATCGACCGCGATGGCCGGGTGGTGCTGGTCCATTCCGATCCCGATTACCGCAGCCATGTCGAGAAAACCCTCGCCGCGGTGCGCAAGCTGGCGAAGAAGTAGCCGCGCGGTGGCCAGCCCGGCGCGGCGCTTTACAATCGCGCCGCCAACGCTAAGCGGGGCCGCCTGATCAGCTTGCGGATGCGAAGGAAGACCCATGCGGGCCGAGGCCCAAACCTATGTCAACCGGATCGAGGCGGCGCTGGCGCTGGTGCGCCTCTCGCTCGACTGGGAACGCGCGCTCAGGCGCCTCGATGAGCTGAGTGCCCGGGTGCAGGACCCGGCGCTCTGGGACAATCCCAAGCAGGCTCAGGCGATCACCCGCGAGCACAAGCGGCTCGAGACCGCGATCGGCACGGTCAACCAGATCGCCGCCGAGATGGCCGATGCGATCGAGTTCATCGAGCTGGGCGAGGCCGAGGGAGAGGAGAGCATCATCGCCGAAGGGCTTGCCACGCTTGCGCGCCTCGCCGAGCGGGCGGACGCCGACAAGGTCCAGGCGCTGCTTTCGGGCGAGGCCGATGCCAACGACACCTATCTTGAAATCCACGCCGGGGCGGGCGGCACCGAAAGCCAGGACTGGGCCGAGATGCTGCTGCGCATGTATGCCCGCTGGGCCGAGCGGCGCGGCTTCAAGGTCGAGACGGTGGAATATCAGGCGGGCGAGCAGGCCGGGATCAAGTCGGCAACGCTGCTGATCAAGGGCGAGAACGCCTATGGCTATGCCAAGACCGAAAGCGGGGTGCACCGGCTCGTCCGCATCAGCCCCTATGACAGCTCGGCCCGGCGCCACACCAGCTTTTCGAGCGTCTGGGTCTATCCGGTGATCGACGACAGCTTCGAGGTCGAGATCAACCCGGCCGATCTCAAGATCGACACCTACCGCGCTTCGGGCGCCGGCGGGCAGCACGTCAACACCACCGATTCGGCGGTGCGCATCACCCATGTGCCCACCGGCATCGTGGTGGCGAGCCAGCAGGACCGCAGCCAGCACAAGAACCGCGAGATCGCCATGAACATGCTCAAGGCCAGGCTCTACGAGGCCGAGATGCGCGCCCGCGAGGAAGCCGCCAATGCCGAGCACGCCTCCAAGAGCGATATTGGCTGGGGCCACCAGATCCGCTCCTATGTGCTCCAGCCTTATCAGATGGTGAAGGATCTGCGCACCGGGGTGGTCTCGACCTCGCCCGATGACGTGCTCGACGGGGCGATCGATCCCTTCATCTCGGCCGCGCTTGCCCAGAGGGTGACGGGCGAGAGGGTCGAGATCGAGGATGTCGATTAAGCCATGGGCGCGCGGGGCCTGGCTCTGCTGATGGCGGCGCTGGCGCCGCTCATTGCCGGCTGCGATGCGGTGATGCCGGTCGCAGCCGAGCGGCCCGAAAGCGCGCTCAGCTTTCCCCGGCCGAGCCGCCCGGTGGTGCGGGTGGTTGCGAACGAGTTTTCCAACGAGGATGACCGCGACGAGCGCGGCGAGGCCAAGGTGGTGATGGACCTTGCCGATATCCGCCCCGGCATGACCGTGGCCGATATCGGCGCGGGCGAGGGCTATTACACCGTGCGCCTTGCCGAACGGGTGGGGCCCGAAGGCCGGGTCCTGGCGCAGGACATCAGCCGCGAAGCGCTCGAGCGGCTCGGGCGCCGGGTCGAGCGCGAGCGGCTCGAGAACATCTCGATCAAGCTCGGGCAGCCGGACGATCCGCAACTGCCGCCCGACAGTTTCGACCGCATCTTCATGGTGCACATGTATCACGAGGTGAGCGAGCCCTATGCCTTCCTCTGGCGGCTGTGGCCGGCGCTGGCGACGGGCGGGCAGATCATCGTGGTGGAAAGCGAGCGCCCGGTGGGTGAGCACGGGCTGCCCCACGGCCTGTTGTTCTGCGAGTTCGAGGCGGTGGGCTACGTGCTGGCCGAATATATCGAGCGGCCCGATATCCAAGGCTATTATGCCCGCTTCGAGCGCGGCAAGGCGCGCACCGCGCCCGAGGCGATCAAGGTGTGCAGCGCCGATTGAGGCCGCATCGGGCGCAAGGTTGCGATGCGCGGCGCTGCGCATTATGGCACGAACCGGAAAGTGCGCGCGGGGCGGGTCTCGCGCTGAAGGGGATCATCATTGTTCAAGGGACTTAGCCCGATCCTTTATGGCGGGCGCGAAGTTTGGCCTCTGGTCGAGGGCGGCAAGGGCGTTTCGGCCACCAATCATGCAAGCTCTGGCGCCTGGGCGGCCGCGGGCGGGATCGGCACGGTCAGCGCCGTCAATGCCGACAGCTATGATGCCGACGGCAATGTCATTCCGCAGATCTATCACGGCCGCACCCGCGAGGAGCGCCACCAGGAGCTGATCCGCTATGCCATCGAGGGCGCGGTCACCCAGGTGAAGAAGGCCTATGAGATCGCCAGCGGCAGGGGCGCGATCAACATCAACGTGCTGTGGGAAATGGGCGGCGCCCAGGCGGTGCTCGAAGGCGTGCTTGAGCGCACCCGCGGGCTGGTGACGGGTGTGACCTGCGGGGCGGGAATGCCCTACAAGCTCGCCGAGATCGCCGCGCGCTTCAACGTCAATTATCTGCCGATCGTCAGTTCCGCCCGTGCCTTCAGGGCCTTGTGGAAGCGCTCCTACCACAAGGTTGCCGAGCTGATGGCGGCGGTGGTCTATGAGGACCCATGGCTTGCCGGGGGGCACAATGGCCTCTCCAACGCGGAAGACCCGACCAAGCCCGAAGATCCCTATCCCCGGGTCAAGCTGCTGCGCGAGACCATGCGCGCCGAAGGCGTGAGCGAGAGCGTGCCGATCGTGATGGCCGGCGGGGTGTGGTATCTGCGCGAGTGGAACGACTGGATCGACAATCCCGAGCTCGGCAGCATCGCCTTCCAGTTCGGCACCCGGCCGCTGTTGACCAGGGAAAGCCCGATCCCGCAGGTGTGGAAGGACATGCTGCGCACCGTGGAGCCGGGCGACGTGCTGCTCCACAAGTTTTCGCCCACGGGCTTCTATTCGAGCGCGGTCAAGACCCCGTTCCTCTATGACCTGATGCACCGCTCCGAGCGCCAGATCGCCTTCTTCAAACGCGGCGAGCAGGAAGGCACGGTGCCGCTCGGCGAGGAGGGCAAGGCGAGAAGCTTCTGGGTGTGGCCCGAGGACAAGGCGCGGGCCGAACTGTGGATGCGCGCCGGGCATAGCGAGCCCCTGAAGACGCCGGATGGCACGCTGGTCTTCGTCACTCCGGAAACCCGCGAGACCATCCGCAAGGACCAGCAGGACTGCATGGGCTGTCTGTCGCACTGCCAGTTTTCGAGCTGGAAGGATCACGATGACTTCACCACCGGGCGGCTTGCCGATCCGCGGAGCTTCTGCATCCAGAAGACCCTGCAGGACATCGCCCACGGTGCCGATCCCGCCCGCAACCTCGCCTTTGCCGGCCATGCGGCCTATCGCTTCAAGACCGATCCCTTCTTCTCGAACGGCTACACGCCGAGCGTGAAGGAGCTGGTGGAGCGGATTTTGACGGGGGATTGAGGCGCGACTCTCCGGCTTCCTCGCGGATCAGCGCACCAGCGCGTCGAGCACCTGGTCGGGCGGGCGGTGGCCATCGGCCCACATGCGGATATTGGCGATCACCTTGTGGCCCGATTCCTCGCGGCCCTCGGCGGTGGCGCTGCCGATGTGGGGCAGGGTCATGACATTGGGGTGGGCGATGAGGCGCGCATCGACATGCGGCTCGTTCGGATAGACATCGAGCCCCGCGCCGGCGAGGTGGCCGCTTTCCAGCGCCGCGATCAGCGCCTCCTGATCGATCAGCTCGCCGCGCGCGGTGTTCACGATCGCGCCGCCCGGCTTCATCAACCCGATCCGCCGCGCGTCGATAAGGTGGCGGGTCTCCTCGGTGAGCGGGCAGTGCAGGGTGAGGATGTCGGCCGCGGCGATGAGGTCATCAAGCCCGGCGACGAAGCGCGCGCCGAGCATTCGCTCCAATGCCTCGGGCAGGCGCTTGCGGTTGTGATAGGCAATCTCGAGCCCGAAGGCGCGGGCGCGGTGGGCGACCGCCTGGCCGATCCGCCCCATGCCGATGATGCCGAGCACCTTGCCGGCGAGCTTGCGCCCGAGGAGGCCAGAGGGTGTCCACCCGGTCCACTCCCCGCGCCGCACCAGCGCAGTGCCCTCGCGCACCCGCCGCGGCACGCCGATGATCATCGCCATGGCGATATCGGCGGTGTCATCGGTGAAGACGCCCGGGGTGTTGGTGACGATGATCCTGCGCGAGGCGGCGGCGGCGAGATCGATGTGCTCGGTGCCCGCGCCGAAATTGGCGATGAGGCCCAGCCGCTCGCCCGCGCCCGCGATCAGCTCGGCATCGATGCGGTCGGTCACGGTCGGCACCAGCACGTCGCAATCCTGCATCGCTTGGGCCAGCTGGTCTCGGGTGAAGGGCACGTCGGTCTCGTTGAGCACGACGTCGAACAGCTCGCGCATCCGCGCCTCTACCTGCGGCATCAGGTGGCGAGTGACGATCACGCGGGGGGGCGCGGCAAGCGGGCGGGGCAGGCGCTGACTCATGGCAAGACGGGCTAATGCCACAGCCCCGCCGCGGTCAAGGCGCGCGGGCGCAGCGGGGCCTTGAAAGCGCCGGCGCGCTGCGGCTATCGCCATGACTTATGGGATATTGGACAAAGATCGCGGCGCTGGCGATGCTGCTCGGGGCGGCACTCGCAGCGCCTGCGCGGGCGCAGGACAGGAAGGTGCCCTATTGGGCGATGCTGCGCTATGACGAGGTGCGGATGCGGGTGGGTCCGAGCGATGAATATCCGATCGCCTGGGTTTACAAGCGCCGGGGCCTTCCGGTGCGGGTGGTGCGCGTGCGTGAGGGCTGGCGCCTGGTCGAGGATCCCGATGGCACCAGGGGCTGGATTGCCGAAAGCCAGCTCCTGCGCGAGCGCGGGGCGGTGGTGATCGGCGCGGGCCTGGCGGAGGTGCGGGCCGAGCCCGCCGCGGCCGGGCGGCTCAAGTGGCGCGCCGAGCCGGGGGCGCTGGCGCGGCTGCTGCGTTGCCGCGAGGCCTGGTGCGAGGTCGATTTCGCCCGCGGCGCAGAGCGCGCACGCGGGGTAAGCCTCAAGGGCTGGGTCGCGCGTGGGCGACTGTGGGGCAGCGAGGACTTGCCGGGCGACCGCTAGCCGCCCGGATCGACGCCGCAGCGCCTCAGACCAGTTCGACCGCGATCGCGGTGGCCTCGCCCCCGCCGATGCACAGGCTCGCCACCCCGCGCTTCTTGCCTTTTGCCTTGAGCGCGGCGATCAGCGTGACGATGATGCGCGCGCCCGAGGCGCCGATCGGGTGGCCGAGCGCGGTCGCCCCACCGTTCACATTGATCTTTTCGTGCGGGATGCCGAGATCGCGCATCGCGAACATCGCAACGCAGGCGAAGGCCTCGTTGACCTCGAACAGATCGACATCATCGACGCTCCACCCGGCGCGCGCCAGCACCTTCTGGATCGCCGGGATCGGCGCGGTGGTGAACAGCGCCGGGGCATGGGCATGGGCGGCAGTGGCCACCACCCGGGCGACGGGATTGAGCCCCTTGGCCTCGGCCACGCTGGCGCGGGTCAGCACCAGGGCGGCGGCGCCATCCGAGATCGAGGAGGAAGTCGCCGCGGTGATGGTGCCATCCTTGGCGAAGGCGGGCTTGAGCTGCGGGATCTTGTCCGGGCGGCCCTTGCCGGGCTGCTCGTCCACCGCCACCACCACCTCGCCCGCGCGGGTCGCAACGGTCACCGGCACCACCTCGTCGGCAAAGGCGCCCTCGGCAATCGCGCGGTTGGCCCGGGCGAGCGATTCGATCGCATAGGCGTCCATTTCCTCGCGGGTCATCTGGTAGGCATTGGCGGTTTCCTGGGCGAAGGTGCCCATCGCCCGGCCCGGTTCATAGGCATCCTCGAGCCCGTCGAGGAACATGTGGTCATAGGCCGTGTCATGCCCGAGACGCGCGCCCGAGCGGTGCTTTTTGAGCAGGTAGGGAGCATTGGTCATGCTCTCCATGCCGCCTGCCACCACCATGTCGATGGTGCCGCTGGCGAGCGCCTCGGCGCCCATGATCACCGTCTGCATCCCCGAGCCGCACACCTTGTTGACGGTGGTGGCTTCGACCGATTGCGGCAGACCGGCCTTGATCGCCGCCTGACGCGCCGGGGCCTGGCCGAGCCCGGCGGGAAGCACGCAGCCCATATAGGCCCGGTCGATGTCCTCACCGGCAACGCCCGCGCGCGCGACCGCGTTCTTGACCGCGATGGCGCCAAGATCGGTTGCAGAAAGATCAGCGAGCGCACCCTGCATCGCCCCCATCGGGGTGCGGGCATAGGAGAGGATCACGATCGGATCGGCAGCGGAAAAGGCGGTCATGGCAGGTTCCTCGCTTGCATGGCGGAAGGCTGGGCCTGCCTCTAATGCTGCATTGCGAGATTGGCAATTGCGCCGGCTGCGCGGCAAGGCGCTTGTCAGGCCGCGGGCTTTGCGCAAGAACGCGTCGCAAATCAAAACCAATCCTGACCGAGGGGAGATGACCATGGCCGACGACCGCCGCGCCGAACTTGAAAGCCTGCTCGAACGCCAGCGCGCGGCCTTCACCGCCTCGCGCCCCGAGCCGCTGAGCCAGCGCAAGGACCGCATCCGCCGCGCCATCGCGCTGGTCAAGGAGCATGGCGAGGAACTCGCCAGGGCGATGAGCGCCGATTTCGGCAACCGTTCGGCGCACCAGTCGATGCTCACCGATATCGCCGCCACGGTGGGGGCGGGCAATCATGCCCTCAAGCACCTCGCGCAATGGGCAAGGCCGGAAAAGCGCAAGGTGCAGTTTCCGCTCGGCCTGCTCGGCGCCAAGGCCGAGGTGCGCTATGAGCCCAAGGGGGTGGTGGGCATCCTTTCGCCGTGGAACTTCCCCGTCCAGCTTGCCTTCGGCCCGCTGATGCAGGTGCTGGCCGCGGGCAACCGGGCGATGATCAAGCCGAGCGAGTTCACCGAGCGCACCAGCGCGCTGATGGCCGAGCTGACGGCGCAATATTTCGCGCCCGAGGAAGTGGTGGTGGTGACCGGCGGGCCCGAGGTGGCGGCGGCTTTCTCATCGCTCCCCTTCGATCACCTGATCTTCACCGGATCGACTGCCACGGGCCGCCGGGTGATGCAGGCGGCGGCGGCCAACCTCGTGCCGGTGACGCTCGAGCTGGGCGGCAAGTCGCCGGTGGTGATGGGGCGCAGCGCCGATTTGAAGCGCGCGGGCGAGCGCATCGCCATCGGCAAGATGCTCAATGCCGGGCAGATCTGCCTTGCCCCCGATTACCTGCTGGTGCCCGAGGACAAGGCCGATGAGGCGGTGGCTGGCGTCACCGGCGCGGCCGCGGCGATGTATCCGCGCCTGCTCGACAACGAGGACTATGCCTCGATCGTCTCGGATCGCCATTTCGAGCGGCTCAAGGGGCTGATTGCCGATGCCCGCGACAAGGGCGCCGAGGTGATCGAGGTGAACCCGGCGGGCGAGGATTTCGCCAATGCCAACCAGCGCAAGCTTCCGCTCACCGTGCTGCGCGGCGTCAATGACGACATGGCAGTGATGCAGGAGGAGATCTTTGGCCCCGTGCTGCCGGTGATGACCTATCAGGCGGTGGACGAGGCGATCGATTACATCAACGCGCATGACCGCCCGCTCGGGCTCTATTATTTCGGCGAGGACAAGGCCGAGCAGGAGCGGGTGCTGAGCCGCACCATCTCGGGCGGGGTGACCACCAATGACGTGATCTTCCACGTCTCGATGGAAGACCTGCCCTTCGGCGGGGTCGGGCCATCGGGGATGGGCAGCTATCACGCGATCGAGGGTTTCCGCGAGTTCAGCCACGCCCGCGCGGTCTATCACCAGCCGAAGATCGACGTGGCCAAGCTCGGCGGGCTCAAGCCCCCCTATGGCAAGGCGACCGCGGCGGCGGCAGCGCGGATGATGAAATAGGCAGGGCGAAGCGCGCAGCCGGCCGCAACGACTGTTCGATTTCCTGCAACATAGCTCCGGGCTTTTCCCCGAGTCGGGCCCTTGCGCGCGGGGCCCGACCGGCCTAGGGCGAGCCTTGGGATTAACAGCTTGGACATCCTCGTGCTCGACCTTAGCCAGTATCTGCCGATACTGCTGTTCGTGCTTGTCGCCCTGGGGCTTTCGGTCCTGTTCGTGGTGGCGCCGATGGCAGTCTCGCGCCTCACCGGGGTGCACAATCCGACGGCCGAGAAGCTTTCGGAGTATGAATGCGGCTTTCCCGCCTTCGAGGATGCCCGCAGCCGCTTTGACGTGCGCTTCTATCTGGTGGCGATCAGCTTCATCGTTTTCGATCTCGAGGCGGCCTTCCTGTTCCCCTGGGCGGTAAGCCTCGGCCAGACGGGCTGGGTGGGTTGGGGCGGCATGATGCTGTTCCTGTTCATCCTTGCTGTGGGCCTGGCCTATGAATGGAAGAAGGGGGCGCTGGACTGGGAATGACCGACACCGTTTCTCCTCCCCGCACTCTTGCCGATGTCTCGGGCCTGCCCACCGCGCGCGGCGGTGAGGTGCGCCAGCCCGATCCCGCCTTCTTCCAGGCGCTCCAGACCGAGGTCAGCGACAAGGGCTTCCTTGTCACCTCGACCGAGGAGCTGTTCCAATGGGCGCGCACCGGCTCCTTGTGGTGGATGACCTTCGGCCTTGCCTGCTGCGCGGTCGAGATGATCCACGTCAACATGCCGCGCTATGACATGGAGCGCTTTGGCGCCGCCCCGCGCGCCTCGCCGCGCCAGTCGGACGTGATGATCGTGGCCGGCACGCTGTGCAACAAGATGGCCCCGGCGCTGCGCAAGGTCTATGACCAGATGAGCGACCCCAAATATGTGATCAGCATGGGCAGTTGCGCCAATGGCGGGGGCTATTATCACTATTCCTATTCGGTGGTGCGCGGCTGTGACCGGATCGTGCCGGTGGACATCTACGTGCCCGGCTGCCCGCCGACCGCCGAGGCGCTGCTCTATGGCGTGATGCAATTGCAGCGCAAGATCCGCCGCGTGGGCACGATCGAGAGGTAAGGGGCAAGGCCAATGGCTGTTCTACATTCCGCCCCGCGGATTGCTTCCAACGAGGGCGTGATCGAGGCCATCAGCCCGACGATCAGCGTCTGGCTGATCGAGGCGAAAGAGGCCCATGGTGAGGTGATCTTCCGCGTCACGCGCGATGGCATCGCGCGGGTGCTCGAGATCCTGCGCGATGCGCACGAATATCAGCAGCTGATGGAGATTGCCGGGGTTGACTACCCCTCGCGGCCTGAGCGCTTCGAGGTCGTCTACATGCTCCAGAGCCTGACGAAGAACCACCGCGTGATGGTCAAGTGCTCGGCGAGCGAGGACACGCCCGTGCCCACTGTCACCACCTTGTGGCCCAATGCCGGGTGGCTCGAGCGCGAGGTCTTCGACATGTTCGGCGTGACCTTCGCCGGCAACCCCGATCTGCGGCGCATCCTTACCGATTACGGCTTTGAAGGGCACCCCTTCCGCAAGGACTTCCCGATGACGGGCTATACCGAGCTGCGCTATTCCGAGGAGGAAAAGCGCGTCGTCTATGAGCCGGTCGAACTCGCGCAGGAAATGCGCAGCTTCGATTTCCTCTCCCCCTGGGAAGGGGCTGATTACGTGCTGCCGGGCGACGAGAAGGCCCCTGCCAGGCCGGAAGGCGAGGCGAAGAAATGACCCTTACCAAGGAAGAATCGCCCACCACCGAGGGCGAGATCGTCACCAATTACACCATCAATTTCGGTCCCCAGCACCCGGCTGCGCACGGCGTCTTGCGCATGGTGATGGAGCTCGATGGCGAGGTGATCGAGCGGATCGATCCGCATGTCGGCCTGCTCCACCGCGGCACCGAGAAGCTGATCGAGCACAAGACCTATCTCCAGGCGCTCCCCTATTTCGACCGGCTCGACTATTGCTCGCCGCTCGCCATGGAGCACTCCTATGTGCTGGCGATCGAGAAGCTCTTGAACCTCGAGGTGCCGCTGCGGGCGCAATACTTGCGGGTGTTGTTCGCGGAACTCACCCGCATCTGCAACCACATGCTCAACATGGGCGCGCATATCCTCGATGTCGGGGCCTTCACGCCGAACCTGTGGATCATGGATCTGCGCGAGGATTGCCTCACCTTCTTCGAGCGCGCCTCGGGCGCGCGGATGCACTCGGCATGGTTCCGCCCCGGCGGGGTGCACCAGGACGTGCCGGAAAAGCTGCTGGTCGATATCGGCGATTGGCTCGACAACCGCTTCTTCCAGCTGTTCGAGGACGCGATGAGCCTCGTGATGGACAACCGCATCTTCAAGCAGCGCAATGTCGATATCGGCGTGGTTGCGCGCGAGGATGCGATCGCCTGGGGCTTTTCCGGCCCGATGATCCGCGCTGCGGGCATACCCTGGGATCTGCGCAAGAGCCAGCCCTACGATGTCTATGATCGCATGGAGTTCGACGTGCCCGTGGGCACCAATTCGGACTGCTACGATCGCTTCATGGTGCGGGTGAAGGAAGTTTACGAGAGCGCGAAGATCATCCGCCAGTGTCTGCGCGACATGCCGGGCGGGCCGATCGCCAGCACCGATCGCAAGGTGGTGCCGCCCAAGCGGGGTGAGATGAAGCAATCGATGGAAAGCCTCATCCATCACTTCAAGCTCTACACCGAAGGCTTCCACGTGCCTGCGGGCGAGGTCTATGTTGCCACCGAAAGCCCCAAAGGCGAGTTCGGCGTCTATCTGGTGAGCGATGGCACCAACAGGCCCTATCGCTGCAAGATCCGCCCCACCGCCTTCTCGCACCTCCAGGCGATGGAGTTCATGTCCAAGGGGCACATGCTGCCCGACGTCACCGCCATCCTGGGCGCGATCGACGTGGTGTTCGGGGAGTGTGACCGATAATGGCTGACCGTACCCCCGCTCCCGACACTCCCGAACTGCGCGCCCGCTGGGGGGCGTTCCAATGGACGCCGGAGAACAAGCAGAAGGCCGATTGGCACATCGCCAAATATCCGCCGGGCCGCCAGCGTTCGGCGGTGATGCCGCTGCTCGATCTTGCTCAGCGGCAGGTCGGCGCGGAGACTGGCACGCAGGGCTGGCTGCCGCTGCCGGTGATCGAATATGTCGCCAAGTATCTCGACATGCCGGTGATCCGCGTGCTCGAGGTCGCCAGCTTCTACTTCATGTATAACCTCAAGCCCGTGGGCAAATTCCACGTGCAGGTGTGCGGCACCACACCTTGCATGCTGCGCGGGAGCGACGATCTCATCGCCACCTGCAAGAAGCGGGGCATGAAGAAGGGCGAAGTGTCCGAAGATGGGCTGTGGACCCTCACCGAGGTCGAGTGCATGGGCAATTGCGCCACCGCGCCGATGGTGCAGATCAACGACGACAACTACGAGGATCTGACGCCCGAACGCCTCGATGCCATCCTCGATGCGCTCGCGCGCGGCGAGCAGCCCAAGACCGGCACGCAGGAGCCGGGGCGACACACCAGCGAACCGCTCGGCGGACCGTCCACGCTGAAGGAAATGGTGCACGAGAACCACGATTACCGGGGCGAGTGGTAAGGTGACTGCCGCTGCATCCCTTATCGGCGCGGTTGTGCTCGCCTTCATCGCCTACAAGGTGCTGATGGGGCTGGTGCGCGTGGGCGTGATCCTGCTGATCATCGCCGTGCTCGCCGGGCTGTGGAGCCAGGGGGTGATCGGATGAACCCGCTCACGCTCCTTATCGCCATGCTGGGGCTGACCGGCTTTGCCCTTGGCGCGGTGCTCACCGTCACCGGGCCTTACGAGATGGGCGTGATCGTGATGGGCCTGGCCCTCGTTTTTCAAGTGATTGCGCTGGTGCGTCTCAAGCGCGCCAAAGGGAAGGACGGCAGCAATGCTCGCGGATAAGGACCGCATCTTCACCAACCTCTACGGCTTTCAGGACTGGGGCCTGAAGGCCGCGCAGGCGCGCGGGGATTGGGACAATACCAAGACGCTGCTCGAACGCGGGGCCGATGCGATCATCGAGGAGGTCAAGGCTTCCGGCCTGCGCGGCCGGGGCGGGGCGGGTTTCCCGACGGGGCTCAAGTGGTCCTTCATGCCCAAGGAAAGCCGCGACGGGCGCCCGAGCTTCCTCGTCATCAATGCCGACGAGTCCGAGCCGGGCAGCTGCAAGGACCGCGAGATCATCCGCCACGATCCGCACAAGCTCATCGAAGGGGCGCTGCTGGCGGGCTTCGCCATGCGTGCGCGCGCGGCCTATATCTACATCCGCGGCGAATATATCCGCGAGGCCGAAACGCTGCAGAAGGCGATCGACGAGGCCTATGCCGCCGGCCTGATCGGCAAGAATGCCTGCAAGTCGGGCTATGATTTCGACGTCTTCATGCACCGCGGCGCGGGGGCCTATATCTGCGGCGAAGAAACCGCGATGATCGAGAGCCTTGAGGGCAAGAAGGGCCAGCCGCGGTTGAAGCCTCCCTTCCCGGCGGGCGCGGGGCTCTATGGCTGCCCGACCACGGTCAACAATGTCGAAAGCATCGCGGTCGTGCCCACCATCCTGCGGCGCGGGGCAAACTGGTTTGCCAGCTTCGGGCGCGAGAACAACAAGGGCACCAAGCTGTTCCAGATCTCGGGCCACGTGGACAAGCCCTGCGTGGTGGAAGAATCGATGAGCATTCCCTTCGAGGAGCTGATCGAGAAGCATTGCGGCGGGATTCGCGGCGGGTGGGACAATCTGCTTGCGGTGATCCCCGGCGGCTCATCGGTGCCGCTGGTGCCGGCCGAGCAGATCCGCCACGCGCCGATGGACTTTGATGGCTTGAAGGAACTTGGCTCGGGCCTCGGCACCGCCGCCGTCATCGTCATGGACAAGTCCACCGATATCGTCCGCGCGATCAGCCGCCTGTCCTATTTCTACAAGCACGAAAGCTGCGGCCAGTGCACCCCCTGCCGCGAGGGCACGGGCTGGATGTGGCGCATGATGGAGCGGCTGCGCACGGGTGACGCGGCGATCGAGGAGATCGACATGCTCCACGAGGTCACCAAGCAGGTCGAAGGCCACACCATCTGCGCGCTGGGCGATGCGGCGGCCTGGCCGATCCAGGGCCTCATCCGCCACTTCCGCCCCGAGCTCGAGCGGCGGATCCATGAACGCAGCGCACATTTCCAAGAGGCAGCCGAATAATGCCCAAGGTCACCGTAGACGGCGTCGAGATCGAGGTGCCGGCAGGCGCCACCGTGCTTCAGGCCTGCGAGCTGGCGGGCAAGGAAATCCCGCGCTTCTGCTATCACGAGCGGCTCTCGATCGCGGGCAATTGCCGCATGTGCCTCGTCGAGGTGAAGCCCGGGCCGCCCAAGCCGCAGGCTTCCTGCGCGCTGCCGGCTGCCGATGGGCAGGAGATCCGCACCGATAGCCCCATGGTCAAAAAGGCCCGCGAAGGCGTGATGGAGTTCCTGCTCATCAACCACCCGCTCGATTGCCCGATTTGCGACCAGGGCGGAGAATGCGACCTGCAGGACCAGGCGATGGCCTATGGTCGCGGCACCTCGCGCTTTGCCGAGAACAAGCGCGCGGTGAGCGAGAAATACATGGGCCCGCTGATCAAGACGATCATGACCCGCTGCATCCACTGCACCCGCTGCGTGCGCTTTTCCGAGGAAATCGCGGGCGTGGACGAGATCGGCGCGCTCTATCGCGGCGAAGACACGCAGATCACCACCTATCTCGAGCGCGCCGCGCGCCACGAGCTTTCCGCCAATGTCATCGATCTGTGCCCGGTGGGTGCGCTCACCAGCGCCCCCTATGCCTTCGAGGCCCGGCCTTGGGAGCTGAAGAAGACCCTCAGCATCGACGTGTCCGATGCGATCGGCGCCAATATCACGCTCCATTCCAAGGGGCGCGAGGTGATGCGCGCGCTGCCGCGGGTGAATGACGACGTCAACGAGGAATGGCTTTCGGACAAAGGCCGCTATCAGGTCGATGGCCTCACCCGGCGGCGGCTCGATCGGGTGTGGATCCGCCGCGAGGGGCGCTTGCAACCGGGCGAATGGCGCGAGGCCTTTGACCTCATCGCCGCGGCGCTTGGCGGCGACAAGGCCAGCATCGCCGCGGTGGCGGGCGATCTTGTCGATGCCGAGACCATGTTTGCCGCCAAGGCGCTCGTCAATGCCTGCGGATCACTGCTTGTCGAGGCGCGCCAGACCGGCATGACCTACGATGTGTCGAACCTCGCTGCGGTCAATTTCAATTCCACGCTCGCCGGGATCGAGACCGCCGATGCCATCCTCATCATCGGCAGCCATGTGCGCTGGGAGGCGCCGCTGCTCAATGTGCGCCTGAGAAAGGCGGTCAAGGCCGGGGCCAGGGTGTTCATCATCGGGCCGAAATGGGAAACCACCTATCCGGCGACCTTCCTCGGGTCTGATCTCAAGATCCTCAACCGCGTGCCCAAGGAACTGGGTGACGCGATGAAGGCGGCGCAGCGCCCGGCGGTGATTCTCGGCGCGGCGGCGCTGGCCAAGGGCGCGCTGCCTGCCGCATTGAAGCTCATCGACAAGTTCGGCCTCGTGAAGGAGGATTGGAACGGCTTCAACGTGCTGCACATTTCGGCGGCGCGCATGGCTTCGCTGATGCTGGGCTTCACGCTGCCGGGCGGGATGGGCGAGTTGGCCGCGGCCAGCCCCAAGGTGCTGCTCAGCCTCGGCGCGGACGAGATGGACTATGCGCCCTTTGCTGGCAGCCTCAAGGTCTATATCGGCCACCACGGCGACAAGGGCGCGCATCACGCCGACATCATCCTTCCGGCCGCATCCTATGCCGAGAAGGATGGCACTTACGTCAACACCGAAGGCCGCGTGCAGTTTGCCGAAAAGGCTGTGTTTGCCCCGGGTGACGCGCGTGAGGACTGGACGATTTTGCGCGCGCTTGCCGATGCGCTGGGCGTGCATGTGGGCTTCGACAGTTTTGCCGAGCTTCAGGCCAAGATGGTCGCCGCGGTGCCGGCGCTGGGCAAAGAGGGCCTTGCCGATTTCGGCCCGCTCCCCAAGCCCGACAGCGCCGCCAGGTTCGAGGGCGAGATCGCGGCCTATCCGATCAAGGATTTCTACCTCACCAACCCCATCGCCCGCGCCAGCGCGGTGATGCAGCGCTGCTCGGAGGAACTGCTCCACGGGGCTGATGTCAAGGAGGCCGCGGAATGAGCTTCGATGAATTTGCATCCAACGCGCCGAAGGTCTTTTTCAAGTTGGGCTGGATTTTGGGTGGCCTAAGTTTTCTTGCTGCGCTGGTTCCGGCGATCTTTATGGGCAACGGCAGTGCATTCATCCCGTCGATCTTCGTCGGCGTGGTCGGAGCGATAATTGCGGTGCTCGTGCCGTGGATCGCTGCCGCAGTTCTCTGGCGGATTGACCAATATCTGGAGCGGCTGAAATGACCGCCTTCTTTCAATCCCTCGGCCTCAGCTATGAATGGGCCTGGGCCGTGGCGACGCTGGCGGCGATCCTCGTCGTCTCGCTGCTCGTCATGTTCTGCGTTGCCATGGTGATCTATGTCGATCGTAAGGTGCTGGGCGCGATCATGCTGCGGCGCGGGCCCAATGTGGTGGGGCCCTTCGGCTTGCTCCAGAGCTTTGCCGATGGGATCAAGGTGTTCCTGCAGGAAACCATCATCCCCTCAGCCGCGAACAAGGGCATCTTCCTGATTGCCCCCATCATCACCTTCACCGTGGCGCTCGCCGCCTGGGCGGTGGTTCCCTTCGATGCGGGCATGGTGATCGCGGACATCAATGTCGGCCTGCTCTACATCCTCGCGATCAGCTCGATGGGGGTTTACGGCGTGGTGATGAGCGGGTGGGCGTCGAACTCCAAATACCCGTTCTTCTCGGCGATGCGCGCCTCGGCGCAGATGATCTCCTACGAAGTCTCGATCGGCTTCGTGCTGGTGTGCGTGGTGCTGTTTGCCGGCACCTTCAACCTTTCGGGCATCGTCAAGGCGCAGCAGGGCTTCGGGCTCGGCCTCATCAACGCCTATGCGGTGCACCCGCTGCTCTTCCCGATGTGGGTGGTGTTCTTCATCTCGGCGCTCGCGGAGACCGCGCGCGCGCCCTTTGACCTTACCGAGGCCGAAAGCGAGCTCGTCGCGGGCTACCAGACCGAATATTCCTCGATGAGCTTCGCGCTGTTCTGGCTCGGCGAATATGCCAACATCCTGCTGATGTGCAGCCTCAACACGCTGCTGTTCTGGGGCGGGTGGCTGCCGCCGCTCGACATTCCGGTGCTCTATGCGGTGCCCGGGATCGTCTGGTTCCTCGTCAAGACCTTCATCTTCTTTTTCATGTTCAGCTGGATCTGGGCGACCGTGCCGCGGTATCGCTACGACCAGCTGATGCGGCTTGGCTGGAAGGTGTTCCTGCCAATGAGCCTGCTCTTTGTTGCCGCCACTTCCGGCTATCTCATGGCCACGGGGCATTTCGCATGACCAGCGTTGCGCACCTCATCAAAAGCTTCACCCTCTGGGACTTTCTCAAGGCCCACGCCTTGACGCTTAAGTATCTGTTCAAGCCCAAGGTGACGATCAACTACCCCTTCGAGAAGGCGCCGCTCAGCCCCCGTTTCCGCGGCGAGCACGCCTTGCGGCGCTATCCGAATGGCGAGGAACGCTGCATCGCCTGCAAGCTGTGCGAGGCGATCTGCCCCGCGCAGGCGATCACCATCGAGAGCGAACCGCGCGCCGATGGCAGCCGCCGCACCACCCGCTATGACATCGACATGACCAAGTGCATCTTCTGCGGCTTCTGCCAGGAAGCCTGCCCGGTCGATGCCATCGTCGAGGGGCCGAATTTCGAATACGCCACCGAAACCCGTGAGGAGCTGCTTTACGACAAGGCCAAGCTGCTGGCGAACGGGGACAAGTGGGAAAGGGCCATCGCGGCCAATCTTGAAGCCGACGCCCCCTATCGCTAGGGGGCGCCGAACACAAAGCCACGCGCGCCCGGACAGCGCCCTGCGCCTGCCCCGGGAAGCGCAACTTGGGATCATTTCGGACGGCCCACGTGCCCGCGCCCGTGCAAGGGGTGGGCAAGGGGTTGGGGACAAGCATGATACAGGCCATCGCCTTCTATTTCTTCGCGACGATCGTGATCGCCAGCGCGGTCATGGTGGTCATGGCCCGAAATCCGGTGCATTCGGTGCTGTGGCTGATCCTCGCCTTTTTCAACGCCGCCGGGCTGATGGTGCTGGTGGGCGCCGAGTTCATCGCCATGCTGCTGGTGATCGTCTATGTCGGCGCGGTCGCGGTGCTGTTCCTGTTCGTGGTGATGATGCTCGACATCGATTTTGCCGCGATGCGCGCCGGCTTTGCCCGCAATGCGCCGCTTGGTCTTGCCATCGCCGCGGTGCTGCTGGCCGAGCTGCTCCTGGCGGTGGGCGCCTGGCAGGCCGGAGGCATCCGGCTTGGCACGCCCGATGGCGCGGCGTTGCAGCCGGCTGACGTGCCCAATATCGAGGCGCTCGGGGCGCTGCTCTATGGCCGCTACATCCTCCTGTTCGAAGTGGCGGGCATCATCCTGCTGGTGGCGATGATCGGCGCGATCGTGCTCACCTTCCAGCCCCCAGGGCCGGGCGCGCGGGCGCGGCAGGATGTGGGCAAGCAACTTCGCCGCCGTCCGGAGGAAGCCGTGGTGATGAAGCGGCCCGAAGTGGGCAAGGGGATCGAACTGTGATCGGGATCGAACATTACCTGACCGTCGCGGCAATCCTGTTCGTGCTCGGGGTCCTGGGCATCTTTTTGAACCGCAAGAACGTGATCGTGATCCTCATGGCGGTCGAGCTGATCCTGCTCAGCGTCAACCTCAACCTCGTGGCCTTCAGCGCCTTCATGCAGGATCTGGTGGGGCAGGTCTTTGCCATGCTGGTGCTCACCGTGGCCGCTGCCGAGGCCGCGATCGGCCTTGCGATCCTGGTGATCTATTTCCGCAGCCGCGGCACCATCGCGGTCGATGATATCAACCGGATGAAGGGGTAAGGCGCTCGTGCATCCGATCCTCGTCATCACCTTCGCGCCGCTTGTTGCTGCCCTCGTCGCAGGGCTTGGCAACCGCATGATCGGCAATGTCGTGGCAAAGTCGGTCACCACGGCTGCGTTGTTCCTCTCCGCCGCGCTCGCCTGGCCGATCTTCCTCGGCTTCCTCTCAGGGAGCGAGAGCGCCGAGGTCGTGCACCTGCTCAAGTGGGTCGAAAGCGGCACGCTCAGCTTCGACTGGGCCTTGCGGGTCGATACGCTCACCGCGGTGATGCTGGTGGTGATCACCTCGGTCTCGGCGCTGGTGCACCTCTATTCCTGGGGCTACATGGCCGAGGATCCGGATCAGCCGCGCTTCTTCGCCTATCTTTCGCTGTTCACCTTCGCGATGCTGATGCTGGTGACGGCGGACAACCTGGTGCAGATGTTCTTTGGCTGGGAAGGGGTGGGGCTGGCTTCCTATCTCCTCATCGGCTTCTGGTACAGAAAGCCGAGTGCGGGCGCCGCGGCGATCAAGGCCTTCGTGGTCAACCGCGTCGGCGACCTTGGCTTCATGCTGGGGATCTTCGGCACCTACCTCGTGTTCCAGACCACCTCGATCCCCGAGATCCTCGCCGCTGCGCCGAGCATGAGCGGCGCGACCATCACCTTTCTGGGCATGCGCCTTTACACCATGGATGTGCTGTGCATCCTTCTGTTCATCGGGGCGATGGGCAAGAGCGCGCAGCTGGGCCTGCACACCTGGCTTCCCGACGCGATGGAAGGGCCGACCCCGGTGTCCGCGCTGATCCATGCCGCCACCATGGTGACAGCGGGCGTATTCATGGTCTGCCGCCTCTCGCCGATGTTCGAGACCGCGCCGAGTGCGCTCGCCCTGGTCACCATCATCGGCGCGGCGACCTGCTTCTTTGCTGCCACCATCGGCACCACCCAGTGGGACATCAAGCGGGTGATCGCCTATTCGACGTGCTCACAACTCGGCTACATGTTCTTCGCCGCCGGGGTGGGGGCCTATGGCGCGGCGATGTTCCACCTTTTCACCCACGCCTTCTTCAAGGCACTGCTGTTCCTCGGCGCGGGGAGCGTGATCCATGCCATGCACCATGAGCAGGACATGCGCTTCTATGGCGGCCTCAGAAAGCACATTCCCTTCACCTTCTGGGCGATGATGGCGGGCACGCTGGCGATCACGGGCCTCGGTGTCTATCACCTCGGACTCGGCTTTGCCGGCTTCTGGTCGAAGGATGCGATCCTCGAAGCCGCCTTTGCCCGGGGCAATGGCGCGGGGCAGTTCGCCTTCTGGGCGGGGGCTTTCGCGGCGCTGCTCACCAGCTTCTATTCCTGGCGGCTGATGTTCCTCACCTTCTGGGGCAAACCCCGCTGGATCGGGAGCGAACACATCCAGCACGCCGTGCACAAGACGCCGGAGGAAGCCGGGGAGGACACCACCGGTGGCTATCACCCGCATGAAAGCCCGCGCTCGATGGTCGTGCCGCTGGGCGTGCTCACCTTGGGCGCGGTTGCTGCGGGGCAGGTGTTTGCCCCGAGCTTCCTCGACAGCGCGGCTTTCTGGAACGGTTCGATCTTCTACAACGAGGCACTGATCCACGCGATGCACGCCGTGCCCTATTGGGTGAAATACACGGCCTTCATCGTCATGCTCATCGGCCTTGCCGGGGCCTACCTTGCCTATATCGCGCGGCCCGAGCTTCCGGCCAAGTTCGTGCAGCGTTTTGGGGCGCTTCACAACTTCGTCTATCGCAAGTGGTATTTCGACGAGCTTTACGACGCCCTTTTCGTTCGGCCCGCCTTCGCCTTTGGCCGCGCCTTCTGGCAGTGGGGCGATATCGGCACGATCGACCGCTTCGGGCCCAATGGCGTTGCCGCCGTAATCCAGCGCTCTGCGCTGGCCGCAAGGTCGCTCCAGTCGGGCTATGTTTACACCTACGCGCTGATCATGCTGCTGGGGCTGGTCGCGGCTGTCACCTACGTTCTGCTTTAGGAGCGCGCTTCGCTCATGGAAGGCCTTCCTCTCCTTTCGCTGATGATGCTCGTGCCCTTGCTGGGCGCGCTGCTCTGCCTGTTTGCCGGGGCGCAGGCCGCGCGGCTGATCGCGCTCGCGGCCACGCTCGTCACCTTCCTGCTCGGCCTCGTGCTCTGGTCGGGCTACGAGATCGGCGGGCCGCAGTGGCAATTCACCGAGCGTGCCGAGATTTTCGCCGGCTTTGCCTGGGCGCTGGGGATCGACGGCATCGCGCTGATGCTGATCCTTTTGAGCGTCTTCCTGATGCCCATCTGTATCCTTGCCAGCTGGGAGGCGATCGACAAGCGGGTGGGCGAATACATGGCCGCCTTCCTGTTCATGGAGGTGCTGATGATCGGCACCTTCGCCGCGCAGGATCTGTTCCTGTTCTATGTCTTCTTCGAGGCGGGCCTCATTCCGATGTATCTCATCATCGGGGTGTGGGGCGGCGACAACCGCATCTATGCGAGCTACAAGTTCTTCCTCTACACCCTGCTCGGCTCGGTGCTGATGCTGATCGCGATGCTGTGGATGGTGGCCGAGGCGGGCACCTCCGACATCCCGACGCTGATGCAGTATGATTTCCCGCCGCAGGCGCAGACCTGGCTGTGGCTCGCCTTCTTCGCCAGCTTTGCGGTGAAGGTGCCGATGTGGCCCTTCCACACCTGGCTGCCCGATGCCCACGTGCAGGCGCCCACCGCCGGCTCGGTGATCCTGGCCGGGGTGCTCCTGAAGCTCGGCGGCTATGGCTTCATCCGCTTCAGCCTGCCGATGTTCCCCGAGGCGAGCGCGCAGTTTGCCTGGCTGGTCTTTGCCCTCTCGATGGTGGCGGTGGTCTATACCTCGCTGGTCGCGCTGGTGCAGGCCGACATGAAGAAGCTGATCGCCTATTCCTCGGTCGCGCACATGGCGATCGTCACCGTTGGCCTGTTCGCCTTCAACGTGCAGGGGCTTGAAGGGGCGATGATCGTGATGCTGAGCCACGGCCTCGTCTCGGGCGCGCTGTTCCTGTGCGTCGGCGTGATCTACGACCGGCTGCACACCCGCGAGATCGCGCGCTATGGCGGGCTCGCCACCAACATGCCCTATTACGCACTGTTCTTCCTGCTCTTCACCATGGCCTCGATCGGCCTGCCCGGCACCAGCGGCTTTGTTGGCGAGTTCCTCTCGCTCGCCGGGGTTTACCAGGTCTCGAGCACGGTGGCGCTGGTGTGCACCACCGGGATCATCCTTGGCGCGGCCTACATGCTCTATCTCTACCGCCGGGTCGCCTTCGGGGCGCAGAGCAATGCCGATGCCGCCGCCATGCCCGATATCACCGCGCGCGAATGGGCGATGATGGCCCCGATCGCGGCGGCGGTGCTGTGGATGGGGGTCTATCCCGAGACCTTCCTTGCGCCGATGCGCGCCGATATTGCCGCGCTCGATGCGCGCCTTGCCGCCGCGGCCCCTGCGGGCGATGCGCAGCTTGCCGCAGGCGCCCCGCGTGGGCCCGCCAACGCCATCGAGCATCATCAAAGCGCTGATCATGCAAGCGCCAAGGAGGGCGCGCACTGATGGACTTTGCCCATTCCTTTGGCCTTATCATTCCCGATCTGCTGCTGAGCTTTTCCGGGCTGGTGCTGCTCCTGGTTGCCGCCTGGAGCGGCGACAGGGCCGCGCGCCAGATCGCCATTGGGGCGGCCGCGGCGCTGTTCGTTGCCGGCTTCCTGCTGGTGCCCGGGCTGCACGGCGGCGCCGAGGGGCCGGCAAGGCTGGGCTTTGGCGGCCTCATCAAGGTCGATGGCTTTGCCCTTTTCGCCAAGGCGCTGATCTACCTTTCCGCGATCGGCGCGCTGATGGTTGCGCCCGCCTTCTTCGCCAGCCCTGCCGCCGGCAGCGAGCGCGGGATGCGCGGCGAATATCCGGTGCTGGTGCTGTTCGCCTGCGTCGGCATGGGGCTGATGGTTTCGGCCAATGATTTCATGAGCCTCTATCTCGGGCTCGAGCTCAACAGCCTCTCGGCCTATGTGCTGGCGGCGATCCTGCGGCGCGATGCGCGCTCGGGCGAGGCAGGGCTCAAATATTTCGTCCTCGGGGCGCTGGCCTCGGGCATCCTGCTTTATGGCATGAGCCTGCTTTACGGCTTTACCGGCAGCACCGGCTTTGCCGCGGTGCGTGCCGGGCTTTCGGGCGAGCTGGGCTATGGGGCGCTGTTCGGGGTGATCTTCGTGCTCTCAGGGCTCGCCTTCAAGATCAGCGCCGTGCCCTTCCACATGTGGACGCCCGACGTCTATGAGGGCGCGCCCACGCCGGTCACCGCCTTCTTTGCCACCGCGCCCAAGGTGGCGGCGGTGGCGCTCACTGCGCGGGTCGTGTTCGAAGTGTTCGGTGCGCAGGTTGCCGCCTGGCAGCAGATCGTGATGTTCACCGCGCTGGCCTCGATCATCTTCGGGGCGCTGGGAGCGATCGGGCAGGAGAACCTCAAGCGCCTGCTCGCCTATTCCTCGATCAACAATATCGGCTTTATCCTGCTTGGCCTGGCGGTGGCGAGCCACAGTGGGGCGGCGGCGATGCTGGTCTATCTGTTCATCTATGTCGCCATGAGCCTGGGCAGCTTTGTCGCGCTGCTGATGCTGCGCGGCGAGGATGGCAGCCTGATGGAGACCTTTGCCGATATCCGCGGCCTTTCGGTCACCCGTCCGGCGCTCGCCGCGGCGCTGCTGATCTTCATGTTCAGCCTTGCCGGGATCCCGCCGCTGCTCGGCTTCTATGCCAAGTTCGTGGTGTTCCAGGCGACGGTCGAAGCGGGGCTCGTTGCCTTTGGCGCCATCGCCATCGCGGCGAGCGTGATCGGGGCCTTTTACTACATCAAGTTCGTCAAGGTGATGTTCTTCGATCCGCCCGCGGGGGTGATCACCGGGCGCAGCGGCGTGGCGCATTGGGTGCTGCTTGGCCTCACCGCGGCGATCGTCTCGCCGCTCGGCTATTTCCTCACCCGCTCGCTTAGCGACCTTGCCGACAAGGCCGCCTCAGCCCTGTTCCTCGCGGCTTGATTACCCTCCTCGACGAGACCGGCTCGACCAACGCCGATATCGCCGCGGCGATAAGGCGCGGCGAGGGCTGGGTCGAGGGACACTGGCTGGTGGCGCGGCGCCAGAGCGCCGGGCGCGGGCGGCAGGGACGCCAATGGTTCGACGGGGCGGGCAATTTCATGGGCTCGACTGCGGTGGAACTGCGCCCCGGCGATCCGCCACCGGCCAGCCTCAGCTTCGTTGCCGCGCTGGCGGTGCACGATGCCTCCGCGGCGCTGGTGGGCGAGGGGAGGGTGCTGGCGCTCAAGTGGCCCAATGACGTGCTCCTTGATGGCGGCAAGCTCTCCGGCATCCTGCTCGAGATGGTGCAAGGGCGCATCATCATCGGGATCGGGGTCAACCTTGCGCACGCACCGCAGGTGCCCGATCGCCGGACGGCGGCGCTCGCCGATGTGACCGCACCGCCCGCGCCCGAAGACTTCGCCCCGCGCCTTGCTGCGCGTTTTGCCGAGCGCCTTGCTGCCTGGCGCGCCTTTGGCCTTGCGCCGATCCTTTCGGCCTTCCTGTTGCGATCGATCCACGCCCCCGGCGCGCCCGTCACCGTGCATGACAGCGACGGCGCGCGCATCAGCGGCACCTTCGCCGGCCTCGATGAGGCTGACGGGGCCTTGCGGCTGCGCTTGGCGGATGGCCGCGAACGTGCCATTCGCGCAGGCGACATATCCTGAAGCGAGAGAGGACCGGCCCCATGCTGCTTGCCGCCGATGTCGGGAACACCAATGTCGTCTTTGCGCTGTTCGACTTTGGCGCGGACGGCACCCACACCATCCGCGCGCGCTGGCGCATCGCCACCGATCCGCGCCGCACCGGGGACGAATATGCCGTCTGGCTGCTCCAGCTGCTCAAGATCGAGGGGGTGGAGCGCAGCGCCATCACGCAGATCATCATCGCCTCGGTGGTGCCGCGCGCCGACCACAATCTCACCGTGCTGGCGCAGAAATATTTCGGCATCACACCGCTCTTTGCCGGGCAGGGGGCGGCGCGCTGGCGCTTTGCCATCGATGTCGATCAGCCCTCCTCGCTCGGGGCAGATCGGGCGGTCAACATCCTTGCCGCCCATCACAAGTATGGCGGTGACCTCATCGTCGTCGATTTCGGCACCGCCACCAAGTTCGAGGCGATCGATTACACCGGCGCCTACAAGGGCGGCGCGATCGCCCCGGGCATCAACCTCTCGCTCGATGCGCTGGTGGGCAAGACCGCCAAGCTGCCGCGCATCGCCATCCGCGTGCCCGAAAGCCGCAGCGTCATCGGTCGCAACACCGAGGACCAGATGCTGATCGGGGTGTTCTGGGGCTATGTCGCGATGATGGAAGGCATGGTCGCGCGGATGAAGACCGAGATCGGCCGGCCGGCCAAGGTGGTGGCGACCGGCGGGCTTGCCATCCTGTTCGACGAGGCGAGCGACATCTTCGACCATGTCGATGCCGATCTCACGCTTGATGGCCTGGCCATCCTTGCCCGCCAGGCCGAAACCGCCTGAAAAGCACCAACGTAAGGACCATCGTGACCAAGGAATTTACTCCGAAGGACGAAGTGCTGTTCTGCGCCCTTGGCGGCTCGGGCGAGATCGGCATGAACGTCAACCTCTACGGCGCCCAGGGCAAGTGGATCATGGTCGATCTCGGCATGACCTTCTCGGGCAGCGAATATCCCGGGGTCGAGCTGGTCTTTGCCGATCTTGAGTTCATCGAGGAGCGTCGCGCGGATCTGCTCGCCATCGTGCTCACCCATGCGCACGAGGACCATATCGGCGCCGTGCCCTATTTCGCCGCCGATCTCGGCGTGCCGATCTATGCCACGCCCTTCACCGCCGACCTCGTGGCGAGGAAGCTCGAGGAAGCGGGGCTGCTCGACGAGGTCGAACTCAACGTCGTCCTCGAGGATCACGGGCCGATTCCCCTTGGCCCCTTTGCCATCACCTATGTGCCGCTGGCCCATTCGATTGCCGAGGGCAATGCCCTGCTGATCGACACGCCCCATGGGCGCATCTTCCACACCGGCGACTGGAAGCTCGACGAGGAGCCGATCATCGGCGAGCCGACCACCGAGGAGGAGCTGCGCGCCATCGGCGATCAGGGGGTGCTCGCGCTGGTGTGCGATTCCACCAATGTCTTCAATCCCAAGGCCTCGGGCAGCGAGGGCGCGGTGCACCGCGCGCTGATGGAGGAGGTGGCGCGCCATGCCGGAAAGCGCGTGGTCGTCACCACCTTTGCCAGCAATGTCGCGCGGTTGCAGACCCTGGGCGAGGTCGCGCGCGAGACCGGGCGGCGGATCGTGGTGGCGGGCCGCTCGCTCGAACGCATCATCGAGGTGGCGCAGGACAATGGCTACCTTGCCGATTTTCCCGAGCCGGTCGATTTCGACACCGCCATGGGCTTGCCGCGCGGCGAGGTGCTGATCCTGGCGACCGGCGGGCAGGGCGAGCCGCGCGCGGCGCTGGCGCGCATGGCCGAGGGCAACCATCCGATCGAACTGGCGCCGGGCGATGTGGTGCTGTTCTCCTCGCGCCAGATCCCCGGCAACGAGATCGCGATTGGCCGGGTGCAGAACCAGCTGGCCGCGCGCGGCATCACCATGGTGACCGACCGGCAGGCCTTTATCCATGTCTCGGGTCACCCCGGCCGGCCCGAGCTCGAGGCGCTCTATCAGTGGCTGCGCCCGCAGGTGCTGGTGCCGGTGCACGGCGAGATGCGCCACATGGCCGAGCAGGCGCGCCTCGGCAAGGCCTGCGGCATTCCGGCGCAGGTGGTGCAGAAGAACGGCGATCTCGTCCGCCTTGCCCCCGGCGCCCCGGGCAAGATCGCCGAAGTGCGTGCCGGGCGCCTGGTGCTCGATGGCGACATCATCACCCCGGCCAATGGCGAGGCGATGACGATGCGCCGCCGCCTTGCCGCCGAGGGGCTGGTGGTGGTGCTGCTGCTGCGCGGGCAGCGGCCGGTGATCGAGGCGGTGGGCCTGCCGCTCGATGAGGATCTGCCCGAGTTTCTCGATGAGGCCGCCGAGGACGTGCTCGCCGCGATCGGGCGGCTCAAGGGGCGCGATGGGCGCGATCCCGAGGCGATCCGCGAGGCGGCACGGCTTGCCGCCCGGCGCGCGGCGCAGCGCTGGTCGGGCAAGCGCCCGCAGGTGCGGGTGATCATCCCCGAGGCGACGGCCTGATGCAGATCACCTCGATCCTGGCGATCTACTTCCTGTTCTGGGTGATGTGCGCCTTCATCATGCTGCCCTTCGGCGTCAAGACCGCCGACGAGGCCGGAGTGGAGAAGGTGCCAGGGCAGGCCGAGAGCGCCCCGGTTAACTTCCGGCCCGGCCGGCTGATGCTGCGCGCCACCATCTTGTCGGCCCTGTGCACCGGGCTTTACCTTGCCAATTACACCTATGGCTGGATCACGGCGGAGGATATCGACTTCCTGCCCAAGCCACCCGGGGCCGAACGCTGAGGCCAGCACGCGCTAGGCGCGCAGCCGCTCGATCGCCTGGGCCAGCGCGACATAGAGCTTGCCCATGTCCGATCCCAGCATGGTGACGCTCAGCACATGCCCGTCACGGGTCGAGAGCGTGGCGCGCAGCAGCGCCTCGAAATCGTGGATGTAGCGGTTGACATTGGCGCGGAAGGTCTCGTCACTGCCATAGAGCCCGGCGATCTCGCGCGCCGTTCCGCTGTCGATCAGCCGCACTGCCCGGCGGGTGAAGATCCCGCGGTCGCCCTTGAGATAGGCCTCCCAGGCGGTATCGGCGATCTCGGCCGAAAGCGCGGTGGAAATGTCGATCGCGGCCGAATTGAGGCTGTCGGTGATGAGCGCCATGCGCCGGGCAAAATCATTGTTGACCTGTTCCTCGGCCAGCTCGCGCGCGCGCGCCACGCGCTGTTCGAGATTGCCGGTGAGCTCGTTGACCTTGACCAGCTGGTCGCGCAGCTGGATCGCCGCCTCGCGCGCCACGCCCGAGGCATGGGCGGCGGCCTGTTCGAGCTTGCCGATCGTGGCCGCGGCCTCGTTGCGCAGCGCGCGCTCGAGCGTCTCGACCGCCTGACCGCCAAGCTGCTCGGCGAGCGCGCCGGCGCGGCTCAGCGTGCCATCTTCGAGCGTGGCAAAGGTCTCCCGGATCGCCTCCTCGAGCCGGACGAGCGCGGCGCGCAGCGCGTCTTGCGTCTCGCCGGCCAGCGCCGCGCTTTCGGCAGCGAGCCGGGCAAAGCCGCCGCGCAGCCCCTGGAGCCGGGCGAGGGCCTCCTCACTGTCGGCGGCAAGACCGGCCTTGAGGCTTGCCATCGCCGCCTCCGCAGCCTCGATCCCGGCACGGGTCTCATGGAGATAGGCGGACAGATCCTGCCCCGCCGCGCTGCTGGTGAGCATCAGCTGCGAGACCGCCTCGGCGCGGGTCTCGAGCGTGCCGAGCGTGCCCCCGGCAGCGGCGATCGCCGCGTCGAGGTCCTCGCGCGAGGTGCGCGCGGCGGCTTGGATGATCTCGAGCAGACGCACCGCGCTGTCGGTGAGCTGCTCGAGGCTGCTGGCGGTGTCGCCCAGCGCGCTGCGCTTGTCGGAGAGCGCCGCGGCGATTGCCGTGAGCGCGGCGTCGAGGCGCTGCTCGGCCTCGCTCCCGGCAGCGCCAGCCTCGGCCATCAGCGCGCGCAGCGCCTCGAGCCTTGCGGTGAGCGCCTCGCCCTGTGCGACCAGCTGCTCGGCCTCGGCCAGCTGGGCGGCGCGCCGCTCGCCAAGCGCATCATCGAGCGCGGCGAGGCGCTGCGCCAGCACCTCGCTCGCCTGGGCCTCCTGCGTCTCGAAAGCGGCCTGGCGCTGCGCAATCATCGCATCGAAGCGGCGGCAATGCTCGGCCAGAAGTTCGTCAAAGCGCGTCGATTCCTCGCGCAAGGCAAGGATGCGCTGGCTCGCCGCGGCCCCGGTGCTGCGGTCAAGCTCATCAATGTTGCGCAGCTTTTCGACCAGCCGGTCATGGAGCGCCGCGATCGCCTGTTCATAGGCGCTGCGGGCATGTTCTGCCGCCTCGGTGAGACGCGCGGTGAGCGCGGCGCCTTCCTCCTCAACCGCGGCGAGGCGCGCGTCATGGGCCGTGCGCGCCTCGACCGCGAGCGTCTCGAGCCGGGCCTGGTAGGCCTCGGCCTCGGCCTGGAGCGTGGCAAAGCGGCCCTGCGCCAGCGCCTCGATCCGTGCCATCGCCGCTTCGAGTTCGGCAAGAATCCGCTCGACCTTGCTGCCCAGCCCATCGACCTCCTCCGCGCTCGCCGTGCTCGCGGCCTCGAGCCGGGTGAAGCCCTCGCTGAGCCGGGCCAGTTGCTCCTGCGCGGCATGGCCGGCGGCGCCGATCTGGTTGGAAACATCGCGCGCACTCTGGGCGATCACCGGCAGATCGCTGCGCAGCCGGTTCATGTTGCCGAGCGCCGCCTCGCTGGCGGTGGCGATGGCGCTCACCTGCGCTCCATTGCCGGCGATCAGCGCCTGCAGCTCTGCCGCGTGGGTGGAAATCCGCTCGACCGCAAGGCGCCCGAGGGTTTCCAGATCGCGCGCCTCGGCGGCAAGGAACTCGCGCGCGAGGCTGAGTTCGCGGTTGACCGCCTTGAGTCGCACCTCGAGCGCCTCGCTCTCGCGCCGCAGCAACGCGGCGCTCTCGGCAAAGCGCTGCGCCTCGGCGCGCGAGGAGCGCATCGCAAGCAGCCAGACGATGCCGATCAGCCCGGCCGGCACCGCCCATTGGCCGATCAGCGCCGCCCATTCGCGCGGCGCGGCACCGCTGGCGAGCACATCCTGATGCGCCCAAGCAAAAAACCCGCTCCACATGGCCAGCACCAGTCCGGCGAGCGCCGCGGCGATCCAGCCGCGGCGCGCGGTGGGCGCGCGCGCCATTTCGTCTTCGGCAATCCAGCCATCGGCCAGCGCAAGCTCCTCATCGGCAGGGCCAAGCTCCAGCGCCTCGCCCCCCGTCGCCGCGCTCTCCTCTGCCGCGCCGCCATGGCTGCCCCCGCGCCCCAAGGCGCGCATCTGATGCCGTCCTGCCATGGGACATCCTTACCACACTCGGAATCGCGATAAACCCCGCTTTAACCCGAACTGGCCTAGGGCTGCGGCCATGGCCTTCGATTACGGTGCCCTTGATGCCACCCTTGCCGCAGCGGCCGGGGATGATGCCGCGCTGATGCGCGAGCTGCGCCAAGCCTTTCTTGACAGCGCGGCGCGCCAGCTCGATCTGCTCAAGCGCGCGCGGTGCGATGGCAACTGGCACGTCGCCGCGATGCGGCTCAAGGGCCTGGCCGCGAGCTTTAACGCCGATGATCTGCTTCAGGCCGCCGAGATCGCGCTCCACGCCGCGCCGGGCGAGCCCATGGCGGTGCGTGAGGTCGAGGGGGTGATCGCCCGCTATGCCCGCGCCCACCAGCGCGACCAGCAGCGCCAGCAGCGCCGCTGAGCGGCAAGGGCAGGGGAGCGCACACCGCTTGCACTGGCCCGCGCAAAGCGGCACTGCGCTGATGCGGACAGGATCGCCGCGAGGCGGAGCAGGACATGCGGATCGCGCTTCTGACAGCGCTTTCAACCACCGAGACGGGCGCGCTCAGCGCCGAATTGCCGCTCGCCGGCCAGCCCTTGCTGGCCTGGCAGGCGGCGCTCTTGCGCAAGGCCGGGGCCGAGCGGGTGATCTGCCTGTGCCGAGAGCGCTGCGATGGCGTGCTGGCGGCGCAGCACGAGACCGAGGCGGCAGGGGCGCAGTTCCACGCCCTCGCGCGCTTTGCCGCGCTGCCCGCGCTGGTGCGGGCCGAGGACACGCTGATCGTGCTGCGCGAGGGCATCCTGCCCGATCCCGCGGCGCTCTTTGGCCTGCTGGGCGCGGGCGAAAGCGCCCGGCGCGTGGTGGCGGCGATCCCGGCCGATCACACCCGCGCGATCGCGCATCCGCAGGTGTTCGAGCGGATCGATGCCGCCCACTGCTGGGCGGGCCTTCTGGCGATGCGCGGCGGGCCTGTGCAGCGCCTTGCCGCTTTTCCCGAGGATGCCGATGCGATTTCGGTGCTGCTGCGCCTCGCGCTTCAGGCCGGCACCCCGTGCGAGACGCTGCCGGGCGAGATGTTTGGCGACGAAAGCTGGATGCTGTTCGACAGCGCCGAGACTGCCCGGCGGCACGAGGCGCGGTTGATCGCCGCTGCCGCAACGCCCATGCCCGGGGCCGCCCCCTCGGCGGTGCTGGCGATGGCCCTGGCGCGCGGGCTTGCGCCGCGTGGTCTGGCGCAGGGCGTCGTGATCGCAGCTGGGCTGGGGCTGGCGGGCCTCGGCGCCGCGGTGGCCGCCGCGCTCGCCAGTGCCGCCCCGCTCGCGCTGGCGCTTGGCGCGGCAGGGTGCCTGAGCGTCGCGCTTGCCGAGGCGATCGGCTTGCTGCGCGCGCGGCTGCACGGCGTGCCGCCGGGCCGGGGCCTTGCCGCGATCAGCCCCTTCGGAGACGGGCTTGCCGCGCTGGTCGTATGGTTCGCGCTCGATCCCTGGCCGCTCGAGACGCCGCTGGCGCTCATCGGGCCGCTGCTTGTCGGGCTTGCCCGCCTCGCGGCGCGCTCCGCCGGAGCGCTGGCGCCGCTCGCAGCCGAGCGTGCCGGCCTCCTCGCGCTGCTCGGGCTCGCTGCTGCGCTTGACCAGCTGCCCGGCGCTGTCGCCGTTCTGGCGCTCGCGCTTCTGGCGGTCTTGCTGCTGCGCGCGCCGGCGCAATGAACTAACGCGGATTTAACTATGCCGGGACTAAGTCTCCTGCGATGGGCGATGAGGTGATCGATCAGGCCGCCGACAATGCTGTCGAGGCGCTCCTCACGGAGGCTGTCGCGCGCGAGCAGCGCGCGCTGGCGGCGGTCGTCCCGGTGCTGCGCCACCTGCTCGGCAGCGAGGCCGAGGGGCTGGTGAGCGATGCCGTGCTTGCCCGGGTGCGCGGCATGATCGGCGATCTTTCCGCGCAGATCGTCGCTGCCAGGGCGGGCCGCGATCCGGCGATGCGCGCTGGGCCCGAGGCAGAGGACCAGATCGCGCATTGGAGCGCCGCGCTGATCGCCGACGAGGCGCTGCTCGCCTTCTGCCACGCGCTTGCCGCCGAGGGGCTGATCGCCGAGCGGCTGCACCAGCGCCACGCCATCGATCCGGTGCTGAGCCCATTGCTTCAAGAACTCATCGCCGCGCAGGACCCGGCCACCGCGAGCCTGGCGATGCGCACGCTCGCGGCGCAAGCGCGCTTCATCCAGAGCCAGCGGCGGATGGAACTGCCGCTCGGCGAACTCCCGGCCGAGCTGTTCCACGCCCTCGCGCTGCGTGCCGGCCTTGAGCATCTTCAGGCCGGGCATGACGAGGGCGCGAGCCGTATTGGTCTGCTCGCGCGCCTCGTGGCGGCGATGCGTGGGGCGGCGCGGGCCGCGCTTGGCCTTGAGCATGCGGGGCTCGCGCTCTTTGCCAGTGCGCTCGCCGCCGCCACCCGCCTGCCGCGCGGCGCGCTGGTGCTCGCCTGCCACGAGGGGCAGGGGGCAAGGCTGGCGCTGGCGCTGCGCGCCGCCGGAGCCGCGCTTCCCGAGATCGAGCGCCAATGCCTGCTGATCGCCCCCGCCGCCCGCATGCCGCGCGCGATTGCCGCGCTGGCGCCCGCGCGCGCTGGGCAGCTCCTCGCCAGCGATCCGGCCTGGTGATGACCGCGATGAATCTTCCCGACAGCCGCCTTGGCACCGCCGGCATCACCGATGGGCGCGATCGCCTGCTCCAGGCCGATGCGGCGCTCGCCGATCTGCAGGAGCGTTGCGGCGGCGAATTGCCGGGAACGCTGGCGATCCCCGAATTGCTGGCGCTGGTGCAGCAGGCGCGGCGCATGGGGCTGCGCCTCGCGCGCGCCTTTAGCGCCTATGATGGCGAGGCCGAGGTCTCGGGCTTTGCCCGGATCCGTCCGCTCGGCGCGGATGAGGGCGGGGGCTGCGAGGTGCTGGTTGAAAACTGGCAGCGCCGGGCGCCCTCGGCAGGGCTGGCGCGCGACATGGCCGCAACGCTCGATGCGATCGACCGGGCCAGCGCCGAAGTCAGCGCCCGGCTCGATGCCCGCCAGCAGGTGCAGGTGCTGAACGCCACCGCCCCAGATGCCGCCGCGCTCGAGGCGGCAGCGATGGCAGCGCCGGGGCAGGTCTGGACAAAGCTGGTCGAGCTGGCCGACATTTCCCACCACCAGCCGCTGCATTGGCGTCTGCTCGATGGCGCGCTGTGCCGCTTTGCCGGATCGGCGCGCAGCTGGCGCGTGCGGCTGATCCCGCTCGGCCCCGATCCCCAGGCGCCAAGCGGGTTTGAATGGTTGCTGGTGCCCGAGGAGCCCCTGCTTCCCGAACCCACCGCCGAGGCCGAGGACGAGGCCGGCGAGGCAAGCCCCGCGCGCCTCGTCGGCACCGCGCTCACCCCGGTGCTGCGCCAGCCGGTGGCCCGGATCATCGCCAATGCCGAGACCATCCGCGCGCGCCTTGCCGGCCCATTGCGCGAGGAATACAGCGATTATGCCGCGACCATCGCCAGCGCCGGGCAGCACCTTGCGGCGATGCTCGATGATCTTGCCGATCTCGAGGTGGTCGAAGCCCCGGGCTTTGCCACCGCCCAGGAGCCGGTCGATCTGGTTGATGCGGCCACGCGCGCGGCGGGAATCCTCGGCGTGCGGGCCCGCAGCCGCGAGACCGTGCTCGAGGTCGTGGGCGAGGCGGGCGCGGCGGTGGCGCGCGCCGAGTTTCGCCGGGTGCTGCAGATCCTCATCAACCTCATCGGCAATGCCATCGCCTATGCCCCCGCGGCGAGCACCGTCACCATCACCGTGCACGGTGCCGCCGGGGGGCGCGTGGGCGTGAGCGTTGCCGACGAGGGCCCGGGCATCACGCCCGAGCAGGCGGCGCGAATCTTCGACAAGTTCGAGCGGCTCGGGCGCGCGCACGAGGGCGGGCGCGAGGGCGGCGCGGGCCTTGGCCTCTACATCTCGCGCCGGCTCGCCGAAGCCATGGCCGGCACGCTCACGGTCAGCAACGGGCCGGAAGGCGGGGCGGTGTTCCGGCTCGATCTGCCCGCTTGGGTTGAAAAGCCCAGCGCAACCGGCTGACGGCGCCAGCGATCATCAAGGCAGGTTGGTGAGCGCGGCAGGAAGGCCGCTGCCTCACCGTGCCGATGGGCGCAGCCGCAACAGAATGACCGCCCCAGCTGCAAGGGTCAGCGCACCTGCAAGCGCCCATTCGCCGCGCGCGAACATGAAGCTGCCGGCGGGCCAGGCGAGCAGCCCCAGCCCTTGCAGGCTCCAGAGGCCGCCCAGCACCACCATGGCGATGCCGATCATCCAGATCAGCCTGCGCCCCGCGCCCATGCGCGCCGCTCAGCGCTGGTCGATCGGGACGTAATCGCGCTGGGTCGGCCCGGTGTAGAGCTGGCGCGGACGGCCGATCTTCTGCGCCGGATCGGAGATCATCTCGTTCCACTGCGCCACCCAGCCCACGGTGCGCGCGAGGGCAAACAGGGCGGTGAACATCGTGGTCGGGAAGCCAATCGCCGAAAGGATGATCCCCGAATAGAAATCGACATTGGGAAACAGCTTCTTCTCGATGAAATAATCATCGCTCAGCGCGATTTCCTCGAGCCGCAGGGCGGTCTCGAACAGCGGATCGGTGACCTTGAGCGAGGCGAACACCTCGCGCACGGTCTGCTGCATCACCGTCGCGCGCGGATCGTAGTTCTTGTAAACACGGTGGCCGAAGCCCATCAGGCGGAAGGGATCGTTCTTGTCCTTGGCGCGCTCGATATAGTGCGGGATGCGGTCGGGGGTGCCGATCTCCTTGAGCATGTTGAGCGCCGCCTCGTTGGCACCGCCATGGGCCGGGCCCCACAGGCAAGCAATGCCCGCCGCGATGCAGGCGAAGGGGTTGGCGCCCGAGGAACCGGCGAGACGCACGGTCGAGGTCGAAGCGTTCTGCTCGTGGTCGGCATGGAGAATGAAGATGCGGTCGAGCGCGCGCTCGACCACCGGGTTCACCACATAGGGCTCGGCCGGAACGCCAAAGGTCATGCGCAGGAAGTTGCCGGTGTAGCTCAGCGAATTGTCCGGATAGACGAAGGGCTGGCCGATGGAATATTTATAGGCCATCGCCGCGATCGTCGGCATCTTGGCGATCAGCCGGTGCGAGCTGATCTTGCGGTGTTCGGGATCGGAAATGTCGGTGCTGTCATGGTAGAAGGCCGAGAGCGCGCCAACGACCCCGCACATCACCGCCATCGGGTGCGCGTCGCGGCGGAACCCGCGATAGAAGGTCATCAGCTGCTCGTGCAGCATGGTGTGGCGCGAGATGGTGTAGGTGAAGTCGTCGAGTTCCTGCCTGGTCGGCAGTTCGCCATTGAGCAGCAGGTAGGAGACCTCCATGAAGCTCGAATCCTGGGCAAGCTGCCCGATCGGATAGCCGCGGTGCAGCAGCACCCCGGCATCGCCATCGATATAGGTGAGCGCGCTTTCGCAGCTGGCGGTGGAGGTGAAGCCGGGATCGAAGGTGAACAGGCCCGTCTGGGCATAGAGCTTGCGGATGTCGATCACGTCCGGGCCGGTGCTGCCCTCGAGCACCGGGTATTCATAGGTCTTGCCGTCCAGTTCGAGTTTCGCCAGCTTGTCTGCCACGATCATTCTCCTGTCCAAAATCCCTGTGTGACGCGCCCCGGCTCGCTCAGGCGGCAGTGCCAGCCTGATCGGCAAGCCGGGCAAGCGCCTCGTCCCGGCCCAAAAGCACGAGGACATCGAAGATGCCGGGTGAAGTGGTCGTCCCGGTCAAGGCCGCGCGCATCGGCTGCGCCAGCTTGCCGAGACCCAACCCCCACTCCTCGGCGAGCGCCTTGGTAGTGGCTTCGAGCGCCGCGCTTGTCCAGTCGTTTTCGCCCGCAAGTCGATCGACAATCCGGCGCAGGATCGCGCGCGCCTCGTCATCGAGCAGGGCGGCGGCCTTGGCGTCCATGGCAAGGGGACGGCGGGCAAAGAGAAAGCGTGCGCCTTCAACGATATCATTGAGGTTCCTCGCACGCACTTTGAGTACCGGCATGGCCCGGGTGAGCAGCGCCACATCGGCCTCATCGCCGATCCGCGCAGCCGCCAAGGCAGCAAGGCGCGCATCATCGGCCGCGCGCAGATAGTGGCCATTGAGATTCTCGAGCTTCTTCATGTCGAAGCGCGAAGGGCTCTTTCCCACCCCGTCGAGATCGAACAGCGCGATCGCCTCCTCGCGGCTGATTTCCTCACGGTCGCCATGGCCCCAGCCGAGGCGCAGCAGATAGTTGAAGAGCGCCTCGGGCAGGATGCCGAATTCGTCGCGATAGGTCTCCACCCCCAGCGCCCCGTGGCGCTTGGAGAGCTTGGCCCCGTCTGACCCATGGATCAGCGGAATATGGGCATAGACCGGATCGGGCCAGCCGCCCTCGATTTCGTTCATGGCCCGGATGATCGGCAGCTGGCGGAAGGCATTGTTGAGGTGGTCATCGCCGCGGATCACGTGGGTGACGCCCATATCGTGATCATCCACCACCACTGCGAGCATGTAGGTCGGCGTGCCATCGGCGCGCAGGATGATGTAATCGTCAATCTCGGCGTTCTTCACCGTCACCGGGCCCTGGACCCGATCATGGATCGTGGTCTCGCCCTCGCGCGGGGCCTTGATGCGGATGGTGAATGGGGCGCCTGCGGGGGCTTCAGCCGGATCGCGGTCGCGCCAGCGCCCGTCATAGCGCAGCGGCTGCTTGTTGGCGCGCTGTTCGGCGCGCATCGCCTCGAGTTCCTCGGGCGTGGCGAAGCACTTGTAAGCGTGGCCGGCTTCAAGCAGTTTCCAGGCGATCTCGGCATGGCGCTCGGCGCGGTCGGACTGAAACAGCGGCGGCGCATCAAAGTCGAGCCCGAGCCAGTCGAGCCCGTCGATGATTGCATCGATCGCGGCCTGGGTTGAACGCTGGCGGTCGGTGTCCTCGATCCGCAGCAGCACCCGCCCGCCGTGGTGGCGGGAATAGAGCCAGTTGAACAGCGCCGTGCGCGCCCCGCCAATATGCAGGAAACCGGTGGGCGAGGGGGCAAAGCGGGTCACCACCTCGGCAGGGGCGGGCGGGGGCGGCGTGCTGGTTTCGCTTGCCATGGACGATCACTTCCTGTTCACTTTGAGCGGCTTGGGCGCCGGTCTGCGGCCGGACTCGGGCCGGTCGGGGGGCAGGCCTTTGCGCGATGTGCCGATCATTCCGCTTGGAGACGATCCCGGCGACCGCGATGCCGCCGGAGGAGGGCAGGCGCGCCCTTGGCAAACCGGCGCGCGCTTGTCCAGCACCGGCACGGGGCGGTTAGCGGGGCGGCTTGGCGATGCGGTCGAGGCCTTCCTCGCGCGGGCCGGGTTTGACCGCGCGCCCTGGCTCGCGGTGGTGCTCGCCGGCGGGATCGCCGCCTGGTTCGTGCTGCCGGAAGTGTGGCAGTGGTGCGCGGCGATTGCTGCCGGGCTGGGTCTGGCGCTCGGCGCGCGGCTGCTCTGGCCTTTCGGCAGCGCCGCCGACGAGGCGCGGCCCCATCTGCGCCGGGCGCTGATCGCCTGCGGTCTGGTCTTCGCCCTCGGTGTGGCGCTGATCTGGGCGCGTTCGGCGATGGTCGGGGCCGCGCCGATCAAGGCGCCGATGCTGGCACAGCTCGATGGCCATGTGCTCGCGCGCGAGGATGAGCCCGCCGAGGGCCGCCTGCGCCTCACGCTCGCGGTGCGGCTTCCGGGAGAGAAGGCGGCGCGCAAGGTCAGGGTCAATGTCCCGCTCTCCGCCCTGGGTGAGGCAGGCGCACCGCCCGGGCTGGCCGAGGGCGCGCGGGTGCGGCTGCGCGCCCTGCTGATGCCCCCGGCAAGCCCGATGTTGCCGGGTGCCTATGACTTTGCCCGGGCGGCCTGGTTCAAGGGGCTTTCCGCGACCGGCACGATGGTGGGCCCGCTTGTGGTGCTGCGCCCGGCGAAAGAAGGCTGGGGCCTTTCCCGTCTGCAGCGCGCGCTGGCCGCCCATGTGCGCGCGCGGGTTGATGGGCCTGCCGGCACGATCGCGGCGGCCTTTGCCAGCGGCGAGCGCGGCAGCATTGCGCCTGCGGACGAGGCGGCGATGCGCGATTCGGGCCTTACCCACCTGCTCTCGATCAGCGGGCTGCATGTGAGCGCGGTGATCGGCGCGGCCTATCTGGCGGTGCTGCGGCTGCTCGCACTCTGGCCCGCGCTCGCGCTCAGGCTGCGGCTGCCGCTGGTGGCGGCGGGCGGCGGGGCATTGGCGGGGATCGGCTACACCCTGCTCACCGGGGCCGAGGTGCCGACGGTGCGCTCGTGCCTCGCGGCACTGCTGGTGCTCGGCGCACTGGCGCTCGGGCGCGAGGCGCTGTCGCTGCGCATGGTTGCGGTGGCCGCCGCTGCGGTGCTGCTGCTGTGGCCCGAGAGCACGATCGGGCCGAGCTTCCAGATGAGCTTTGCCGCGGTGGTGGCGATCGTGGCGCTCGCCACCAGCGCGCCGGTGCGCGCCTTCATGGCCGCACGCGACGAGCCCTGGTGGCAGCGCCTCCTGCGACAGGTGGCGATGCTGTTTGTCACCGGGGTGGTGATCGAGCTGGCGCTGATGCCGATCGTGCTGTTCCACTTTCACCGCGCCGGGGCCTATGGCGCGCTGGCCAATGTGGTGGCGATCCCGCTGGTCACCTTCGTCGCCATGCCGATGATCGCGCTCGGTCTGGCGCTCGACCTTGCCGGGCTGGGGGCGCCGTGCTGGTGGGTGGTGGAAAAGGCGCTCGATCTGCTGCTCGCCATCGCCCGCTTCACCGCCGCGCAGGCTGGGGCGGTGACGCTGATGCCGCAGATCAGCCGTTCGACGATCGCGCTGTTCGTGGCCGGGGCCTTGTGGTTGGGGCTGTGGCGCGGGCGGGTGCGGCTTTGGGGCCTCGTGCCGATTGCGGCGGCGAGCCTGATGGCGGCCACGACCCCGATCCCCGATGTGTTGATCGCTGGGGACGGGCGGCAGGTGGGCATCACGCTGCGCTTGGCCGATGGCGGGCGCGGCCTCGTGGTGCTGCGCGACAGTCGTTCGGACTATGTGCGCGACAATTTCATGGAGCTTGCCGGGGTCAGAGCCGATCCGGTGCCGCTGGCCTCGTGGCCGGGAGCACGCTGTTCTTCGGCCTTCTGCGCGGTGCGGCTCGCGCGCGGTGGGCGGGTGTGGGACCTCCTCATCGCCCGCAGCCGCGCACAGGTTCCCGAGCGCGCGCTCGCGGCCGCCTGCGCCGAGGCCGATATCGTGATCGCCGAGCGGCGGCTGCCCCGCTCGTGCCGGCCGCGCTGGCTCAAGGCCGACCGGCGCTATCTTGCCGCGAGCGGCGGGCTTGCCATCGACCTTGCACGGCAGAAGATCACCAGCGTGGCGGATACCCAGGGCGCGCATGGGTGGTGGCGGGGCACCACGGATGAGCGGCGGGCGGACCTCGCCAGACCAAAGCGCACGCGCGATCTCACCTGAGCGACGCAGCCCTTGCGCCAAGCCGCAGCAGATCCCGGGCCCGGAGCGGCAGGCGCTGCAATCAAGCCGCAGCCAGCAAGGCGCGCCGCCCGCATCGAGGCCCGCTGAGCACCGCTGGAAAGGGGGAGCAGCGGCTCAGCCTCAGTGGTAGCGCCGCAGCAGCCCGGCCAGCTTGCCCTGCACCTCGACCTCCTCGGGCCGGTAATATTGCGGCGCATAGGCGGAATTGGCCGGATCGAGCCGCACCTTGCCGCTCTCGCGCCGCAGATATTTGAGCGTGGCCTCCTCACCGCGCACCAGCGCCACCACGATCTCGCCCTCGCGCGCAACATTGGTGCGCCGCACCAGGGCATAGTCGCCATCGAAGATGCCAGCCTCGATCATCGAATCGCCCGAGACTTCGAGCGCGAAATGCTCGCCCGGGCCGAGCAGCGCTGCGGGTACGGGAAGGGTGCTCTGGCCCTCGAGTGCCTCGATCGGCGCGCCCGCAGCGATCCGCCCATGCAGCGGCAGTTCGATCACGTCATTGGCCGGTTCGGGCGCCGGGGTGCGCGGCATGGCCGGTGCCGGTGCCGCGCCGCTGCCGGCACGGATGGGCGTGACATCGCCGGGCTGGCGGATCACCTCGAGCGCCCGCGCCCGGTTGGGCAGGCGGCGCAGGAAGCCACGTTCCTCGAGCGCGGAGATCAGCCGATGCACCCCCGACTTGCTCTTGAGATCGAGCGCTTCCTTCATCTCCTCGAAACTGGGCGAAATGCCCGTCTCCTCCAGCCGCTGCTGGATGAAACGGAGCAATTCATGCTGCTTGGCCGTCAGCATTGCGCAATACTCCCTCGGTCGCGTCAGGCCCCGCGCGTGGCAGGGCCATGCCAATCCCTTCGCGTGCACCAAGAGGCACCCGACCGGGCTGCGCCAGCGGTGCTTTGCCTGCACTTGTCGTCCGTCCCGAAAGGTGAACGAACGTGGAACAATTAGGAAACTGGCGCGCCCAAGTCAAGCGCGCCCTGCGGCGGCGGCGCCGGCGCGCCTCAGCCGCCATCGAGCGGATGGATCGTCACCGTGCTTCCCGCGCCAAGCGCCGGCGCGCGGGCCGGGCGATCGATCAGGCAGTCGGCCGCCGCGAGGGTGGAAAGCGCGCCCGAATCCTGCGCCCCGGCAAGACCCACACACGCACCCAAGCGCCGGGCGCGGAGGAATTCACGACGCGCGCCCACCGCGGGCAGCGGCGCGTCCACCACCGCGCTGGCGGTGCGCGGCAGGGGATCGGCTGCCCCGAGGCTGGCGCGCACCAGCGGCAGGGCAAATAGATGCGCGGTGACGAAGCAGGACGCCGGGTTGCCCGGCAGGCCGAGCACCACCTGCGCGCCGCGGGTGGCGACCAGCAGCGGCTTTCCGGGTTTGATCGCCACCTTCCAGAAGGCGATCTCGGCGCCCCAGCGCGCCAGCGCAGGCTTGATGAGATCATGGTCACCCACCGAGGCCCCGCCGGTGGTGATGAGGATATCGGCGCCCTCGGCCTGTTCGAGGGCCGCTGCCAGCGCCGCATGGTCATCGCGGGCCGGGCCGAGCAGCGACACCGTGCAGCCAAGCGGGGCCAGCATCGCAGCAAGCATCGCGGCATTGCTGGCGGGGACCTGATGCGCGCCGCAGGCTGCCGGATCGGCGCTCAGCTCATCGCCGCTGTCGAGCAGCGCCACGCGCAAGGGGCGCGCGGCCAGCGCCGCCGCGTGGCCCGCCGCCAGCGCCAGAGCGATGCGCGGCGGGGTCATTCTTGCGCCGCGGGCAATGAGCAGATCGCCTTCACGGAAATCGAAACCGCGCGGGCGGATGTGGCGCCCGGGGGGCGGCTCCTGCACGGCGTGCACGACATCGCCGGAGCGCTGGGCATCTTCCTGAAGCAGCACCCGATCGGCGCCCGCGGGCATCACCGCGCCGGTTGAGATCCGCACGCATTCACCGGGGGCCAGCGCGCGCGCGAAGGGGGCGCCGGCGCGGCTTTCACCCACCACCTGCCACGGGCCCGGGCCGGGCGCGAGGGCATAGCCATCCATCGCCGAAAGATCGGCCGCTGGCTGGGTGCGCGCGGCGCGCAGGTCTTCGCCGAGATAGCGCCCCACCAGCGCCGCAAGCGGCACCTGGTCGAGCGGCAGCAACGGGGCCAGCGCAAGGATGCGGCCCTGGGCCTCCTCGAGAGAGAGCAGCTCGCTCACGGCACCTGTGCGTCCGGCGCCTTCCATTCGCCTGACTTGCCGCCTGACTTGGCGATCAGGCGCACTTCGCCGATCACCATTGCCTTGTCGATCGCCTTAGCCATGTCATAGATCGTGAGGAGCGCGACGCAAACCGCTGTCATCGCTTCCATTTCAACCCCGGTTTTGCCAGTCAGCGCGGCGCGGGCCGTGGCCCGGATCGCGCCATCCTCGAAGGCAAAGTCGATGCTGACCGTCTCGAGCCCCAGGGGGTGGCACAGAGGGATCAGTTCGCCGGTGCGCTTGGCCGCCATGATCCCGGCGATGCGCGCCGCGGCAAGCACGTCGCCCTTGGGGGCATCGCCGGTGCGGATCGCGGCCATCGCCTCGGCTGACATGGCGATCCGCCCGCTTGCGATCGCCCGGCGCCGGCGCGCGGGTCTGCCCCCGACATCGACCATGCGCGCCGCGCCGTATTCGTCAATATGGGTAAGCCCGCTCATGCCTCAGGCTTGTGCGCCGATCAGCGCGGCGGTGGCAAGGGCAATGTCATCGGCGCGCATCAGGCTTTCGCCAACGAGAAAGGCGCGCACCCCCACCGCGGCGAGGCGCTGGCAATCGGCATGGCTGTTGATCCCGCTCTCGCCCACCACGAGGGTGCCGGGGGGCATGAGCGGGGCAAGCCGCTCGGTCACGGCAAGGCTGGTGGTGAAGGTCTTGAGGTCGCGGTTATTCACCCCGATCAGGCGCGACTGCAGGCGGGTGTGGGCGCGTTCGAGCTCGGCCTCGTCGTGCACCTCGACCAGCACGTCCATGCCCCAGGCGCGCGCCGCCGCCTCGATCTCGACCATCTGCGGGTCGGAAAGCGCCGCAACGATGATCAGGATCGCGTCGGCCCCGATGCTGCGCGCCTCGAGGCACTGCCAGGGATCGACCATGAAATCCTTGCGCAGCACCGGCAGGCGGCAGGCGCTGCGGGCGGCGAGGAGGTAATCCTCGTGCCCCTGGAAATAGGGCGCGTCGGTGAGCACCGAAAGGCAGGTGGCACCGCCCGCCTCATAGGCCGCGGCGTGTTCTGCCGGATGAAAATCGGCGCGGATCAGCCCCTTTGAGGGGCTCGCCTTCTTGATCTCGGCAATGAGGGCAAGGCCGCCGCCGCCGGCGCGCTGGCGCAGCGCCGCCTCGAACCCACGCGGGGCGCTGGCAGCGCGGGCGCGCGCCTCGAGCTCAGCGAGCGAAATGGCAGCGCGGCGCGCGGCCACCTCCTCGCGCTTGGTGGCGCAGATTTGCGCGAGCTTGTCCATCACTTGGCCATCCCGATCCAGCGTTCGAGCAAGGCGCGGGCAGCGCCCGAATCGATCGCTTCGGCTGCGATCGCCACCCGTTCCCGCCAGTCTGCCCCGCGGCCCGCGACGGCCAAAGCGCCAGCGGCGTTGAACAGCACCGCATCGCGATAAGGCCCCGGGGTGCCGATCAGCAGCGCCTTCAAGGCCGCGGCATTGTGGCGCGCATCGCCGCCGCGGATCGCCGCCACCGGGGCATGGGGCAGGCCCGCTTGCGAGGCATCCACCCGCTCCATGGTAAAGCCGTTGCCGACCACCCGCGCGACCTCGTTGCCGCCGGCAAGGCTCAATTCGTCCAGCCCCTCATCGCCCGAGACGATCAGCGACATGCCGGTGCCGAGCCGTGCCAGCGCCTCGGCATAGATCGGTACATAGGCCGGGCGGGCAATGCCGATCAGCTGGCTTGCCACCCCGGCGGGGTTCGACAGCGGGCCCATGAGGTTGAAGATGGTGCGCCGGCCGATCCTTACCCGGATCGGCTGAATACGCGCCATCGCCGGGTGATGGTTGCGGGCAAAGAGAAAGCAGATGCCAAGCTCGGCCAGGCTGGCCTCGGCGGTGCGCCCGGCGGCCTCCAGGTCAAGCCCGAGCGCCTCGAGCGTGTCAGCCGCCCCAGCCTTGGAGCTGGCGGCGCGGTTGCCGTGCTTGGCCACCGGCACCCCGCAGGCCGCGACCACCAGGCTCACCGCGGTCGAGACATTGAGCGTGTGATGCCCATCGCCCCCGGTGCCGCACACGTCGATCGCGCCGGGCGGGGCGGTGATCGGGATCAGCCGGGCCCTCAGCGCCCGGGCTGCCCCGGCGATTTCCGCCGCGGTCTCCCCGCGCTGCGACAAGGCGATGAGGAAGGCGGCGATTTCTTCCTCGCTTGGGGCCCCATCGAGGAGCACGCCAAAGGCGGCCTCGGCCTCGGCCTCGGACAAAGGCTCCGCGACATCAGGCAGGAGGCTCATGGCAAAGGCCTTTCGGGCATCGCGGGCGCGATCCCGCACAGGCGCAGAAAATTGGCGAGCAGCGCGTGGCCATGCTCGGTGGCGATGCTTTCGGGGTGGAACTGCACCGAGTGGATCGGCAGGGCGACATGGCGAAAGCCCATCACGCTGGCATGATCTGCGCCCGGGGTATCGGCCTCGGCATTGGCGATCAGCACGCCCGGCACATCGACCACCTCGAGGCTGTGATAGCGCGTGGCGTTGAAGGGCGAGGGCAGGCCGGCAAACAGCCCTGAGCCATCATGGCGGATCGGCGAGGTCTTGCCGTGCATCAGCCCGCCGCGCACCACCCGACCGCCGAAATGCTGGCCGATCGCCTGATGACCAAGGCACACGCCCATCAGCGGCCTGCCCGCATCGGCACAGGCCGCCACGAGATCGAGGCTGATCCCCGCCTCGTTGGGCGTGCAGGGGCCAGGGGAGATGAGGAAGCCCTCGGCCTTGGTGCGCAGCGCCTCGGCCGCGCTCAGGGCATCATTGCGCTCGACGCGCACCTCGGCGCCCAGCTCCATCAGATAGTGGACGAGGTTGAAGGTGAAGCTGTCGTAATTGTCGATCACGAGGATCATGGCGTCGCGCTCTCCTGCCGCTTCATCACCACGATGATCGGCCCCACCCGGCCCTTGTCCATGCGCCCGCTCGCCGGATCCCACAGGCTTGAGACCTGCCCGTCGAGGTAGAGCGCGTTCGACACCTTGATCTCGTCGCGGAAATAGCGGGCGAGCTGGCCGAAGCTGATCGGGGCATTGGAAATGACGAAATGGGCCCGGCCGCGCGCATCCACGCCCACGCCGTTGCGGATCGCGCGCGAGGGGCCATTGTCCTGGACTTCCGGATGGAGCTTGCCCTCCACCAGCAACAGCGGGCCCGACTGGGTGCCGAATTCGGGCCTCTCGCGCACCGTGTTGAAGAAGGTGTTGCTGCCCAGCACCTGCCACTTGCCCCCGCTGCCGAAGAACACCCCGTTGGGCTTCATGTAGAAATTGCCTTCCCCCTCGCCGCGGTTGAGTTCCTTCAACCTTTCGCCATTTTCGACATAGTAGCCCAAGGCCCTGAGGTCATCGCCATAGATCCCCCCGTTCATGGCAAAGGCGATGGTGGCCGGATCGACATTGGCGGCAAAGGCGGCAAGCGAGCCGTAGGGCTGGCGGTCAGGGCCGAGATTGGCCATGGCGATGCGGTGCAGCGCCGGATCGGCGATGCAGTGGGTGAGCGGCACCTCCTCGAAGCGCACCTCGCGGCAGGCCGAGGCCGAGGCGCTTGCCGGGGCAGTGGGAGTGGGCGCAGCCGCGCTCTCCTCGCCCCCGCCGCTGCCAAGCTTGACTTCAACCAGCGCCTCGCCCGCCGGCTGCTCGGAACAGGCGCCGAGCAGCAGCGCTGCGAGCAGCAGCAAGACGCCGCGGATAGGCCGTGCCTTCCACACGCTCATTGGCCGAACCCCGGCTCCTGCGCCACGCGCAGCGCCTCGCGCGCCGCGGCGATCAGCGCTCCGGCCTTGGCCCGGCACTCGGCAAGTTCATAGTCAGGATCGCTGTCGGCGACGATCCCGGCCCCGGCCTGCACATGCATCACCCCGTCCTTGACCACGGCGGTGCGCAGCACGATGCACGAATCAAGGCTGCCATCGGGGGCGAAATAGCCCACGCCCCCGGCATAGGCGCCGCGGGTTTCGGGCTCGAGTTCGGCGATGATCTCACACGCCCTGATCTTGGGCGCGCCCGAGACCGTTCCGGCAGGAAAGCCGGCAAACAGGGCATCGAGCGCGTCCTTGCCCGGGGCGAGCGCGCCCACGACATTGCTGACGATGTGCATCACGTGGCTGTAGCGTTCGATGGTGAAGCTGTCGGTGACCCGCACGCTGCCCGCGGCGGCCACCCGGCCGACATCATTGCGCCCCAGATCGAGCAGCATCAGATGCTCGGCGCGCTCCTTGGGGTCGGCCAACAGGCTGGCCTCATTGGCAAGATCAGCGTCGCGCGTGGCGCCGCGCGGGCGGGTGCCCGCGATCGGGCGGATGGTGACTTCGCTCCGCCCCATCGCATCGGGGCGCACGCGCACGAGGATCTCGGGACTCGAGCCGACCAGCGCAAAGCCCGGCAGATCGAGAAAATAGAGGAAGGGCGAGGGGTTGACCCGCCTGAGCGCGCGGTAGAGCGCGAGCGGGGGCAGGGGGAAGGGGCAGGTGAAGCGCTGCGCCAGCACCACCTGGAAGATGTCGCCGGCAAGGATGTAGTCCTTGGCCGCGCGCACCATGGCCTTGTAATCCTCGGGCGCGATCACCGGGGCAAGCTCGGGAAGGCTTTCCGGCAGTTCGCCCGTCCCTCCCGCAGGGGCGGGCTGGGCCAGATGGCTCAGCACCGCATCGATCCGTTCGCCGGCGCGCGCCACCGCGCCCTCCGGGTCATCCGCCTGCCAGATCGGCGCGATCGCATAGAGCGCATCGCTCAGGCGGTCGAACACGAGGATCACGGTCGGGCGCACGAACAGCATGTCGGGCAGATCGAGCGGGCTTTCGGGTGCGCGCGGCAGATTCTCGACGAGGCCGATGGTCTCATACCCCAAATAGCCCACCAGGAAGGCGAGCGCCGGGGGCAGCCCCGCCGGCACCGGGTCGATCCGGCAGGCGGCCGCGAGCGCGCGCAAGGCGCTCAAGGCATCGCCTTCGAGCGGCACGAAGGCCTCAGGCGCAAGTCTCCAGGTGCGGTTGATTGCGGCCCGGTCGCCGCGGGCACGAAAGACGAGGTCCGGATCGAGCCCGAGCAGGCTGTAGCGCCCGCGCACCTCGCCGCCTTCAACCGATTCGAGCAGGAAATCGCCGCGCCCGCGCGCCATCAACCGCCGCGCCGCGCCCACCGGCGTGTCGCTGTCGGCCACGATTTGCCGCCACACCAGCGTTGCCCGCCCGGCGGCAAGGGCTTCGATCGCTGCGGCAGCGTTTTCGGGCAGGCCTGTTGCAGGAGTGCTCACGCCAGCATCGCGCCTGGTTCTACTGCTCGCCCGAAAGCCGCTTGCGCTCGGCAGCGATCGCCGCATCATTGCGGGTGACGCCCAGTTCCTTGCGCATCGCGGCAAGCGTCTGCCGACGATATTCCTCGCCAAGTGCCTGGCCGAGCTGGCGCCGGGTGTTCTCCACCAGCCCCGGTTCGCCTTCAAGCGGCGAGGTGCTGATCTGATCGAGGCTGACCACATACCAGCCGAGATTGCGCGGCGCCTCGAGCACCTTGACCGAGCCCTGGGCCATACTGAAGAGCAACACCAGCGGCGGGGGGACATTCCCGCCGCGGCTGCGGGCCAGGAGTTCGCGGCGCTCAAGGTCAATGGATTCGCGCTCGGCGCCGGTGACCTTCTCGGCGGCAAGGGCAGCGGCGAGCGGGGTCTTGCCGCGCACCCGGGCGACAACCCGGTTGGCGGCGGCCTCGGCCAGCCTTGCGCCCTGCGCGCGCTTCCACCCGGCGACCGCCTCGGCGCGCACCTCCGCGAGCGGCGGGGCAGCGGCTTCCTCGATCCGGGCGACCTCGAAGATCACGAACTCCTTGCCCGGCACCACCTCGGCGAGCTGCGGCTCGCTTTCCTCCATCTGGAAGGCGGTGGCGAGCACCGGGGCAAGCTGGGGGACGATCTGCACCTCGGGCCTGCCGAAGGCGCGGCCATTGGCCAGCATCGGTGGGGTGGTCTCGACCTTGAGGCCATAGGCCTTGGCGACTTCGGCAAGCGCGGTGCCGCTGTCGATCTCGCTTTCAACCTCGGCAGTGAGATCAGCGAGCGCCGCGGCGCGCTTTTCCTCGGTGAGCTGGCGGGTGATCTCGGGGGTGGCCTCGGCGAGGCTGCGCGCCGGGGTGCGCTCGATCGCATCGACCCGGGCGACATACCAGCCAAGCGTGCCCTGGGCCGGCGGGACGATCCCGCCTTGCGGGGTCTTGAACACCGCCTCGGCAAAGGCAAAGCTGGTGGCATTGGCCATGGCCTCGCGCTCGCGCGCCTCGCTGCGTGAGGCGGTAAAGCCCGCTTCGCGCGCCGCCGCCTCGAGCGCAAGGCCGCCGCGGATGCGCGCGGCGAAGGCCTTGGCGGCATCCTCGGTCGGCACCACGAAGCTGGTGACCGCACGCTTCTCGCTCGCCTTGTAGCGCGCCGCATCGCGCTGGTAGCGCGCCGCGATCTCGGCGGCGCTCGGAGTGGTGCTGGCCTTGAGCTGCGCCTCGCCGAAAACGGCAAAGCGGATGGTGCGGCGCTCGGGCCGCACGAATTGGGTGCGGTTGTCGCGATACCAGGCCTCAAGCTCGGCGTTGCTGGGCTCGCGCGTGGGCGCAAAGGCATCGCTGCGGATCAGCGCGATCTCGCCCTTGCGCCTCTCCAACACCAGCGCGGCGTAGCGCCGCGCGACCTTCTCGGGCAGCACCGGGGCGCTGACCGCCGGGCGCAGCAGCTGCTGCTCGATCAGCCCATCGGCAAGGTCGCGCCGAAAGGTGGCATCATTGAGGCCCCGCTGGCGCAGCAGTTCCTGATAGCGCTGCGGATCGAAGGCGCCGGTCAGCCCCTTGAAGGCATCGATCTTGAGGATCTCGCTGTTGACCAGGTTCTCGCCCGCCCTGAGGCCATATTTCTCGCCGTAATTGCCCACCGCATAGCGATCGATCAGCTGCTCCACCACCTGTTCCAGCCCGCCGCGTTCGACGAATTCGGGCATGGTCAGCGTCGGATCGCTCGCGCGCACCTGCTCAAGCGCGGTGTTGGCAGCGATGCTGACATCGCGCAGCGGCACGGGCTCGCCGCCCACCACCGCCACCCGGTCCCCATTCGCTATCCCGCCAAAGGTGGTGCCGGTGATGTCCGAAGCGGCAAAGGCGAGCGCCATCAACGCCAGAAAGGCAAGGAAGATCGGCAGGCCGATCTTCGAGGTGAAAAAGCGGCGAAAGAACGAAAGCATGGCGTGTATCGACCCGTCCGAGGCTGGCAGTGGCGCAGGACAGGGCTGTCCCGCGGGGCGCGCCGCGCGCAAGGCGTGGCACCGCGGCGCTTTAGAGGCCCTGCGACCGCGCGGCAACAGGTGGCTTGGGGTTTTGACTAGGGCTTGCGCCTCGGCTAGCGCAGCGCGCCCGGGGGCACTAGAGCAAGGCGAGAATCGCAAGCCCCCGCGGCACAAACCTCTCGATTATCTCAGGCGCAGGATAAGAACCGATGACCCGCCGACCGCTCATTGTCGGAAACTGGAAGATGCACGGCACCCGCGCGATGCTTTCCGAAGCGCGCGCGATCGACCGGGCGGCCCAGCGCAACATGAAGGTCGAGGTGGCGCTTGCGCCGCCCTACACTCTGATCCACCCGATCCACCGCGAGGCCGAACAGATCGCCGTGGGCGCGCAGGATTGCCACCATGCCGAGGGCGGGGCCTTCACCGGCGACATTTCCGCAGCGATGGTGGCCGACGCCGGGGCGACTTTCGTCATCCTCGGCCATTCCGAGCGGCGCCTCGGCCACGGCGAGAGCGACGCGCTGGTGCGCGCCAAGGCCGAGGCGGCGCTGGCCGCGGGGCTGAAGATCATCCTGTGCTGCGGCGAAAGCGCCGAGACCCGCGCTGCGGGCAAGGCCGCGGCCTTCATCAAGCGCCAGCTCAAGGCCTCGCTCCCGCCGCCCGAGGCCATGCCCGCCGATGTCGGCGAGCGGCTCACCATTGCCTATGAGCCGATCTGGGCGATCGGCACCGGGACGCCCGCCACCACCGAGGACATTGCCGAGATGCACGGCCTCATCAGGGAGCTGATGGTCGACATGTTCGGCGAGGAACAGGGGCGCGAGGTGCGCATCCTCTATGGAGGCTCGGTCAAGCCCGAGAACGCGGCGGCGATCTTTGCCGTCCCCGAGGTCAGCGGCGCCCTGGTGGGTGGGGCGAGCCTCACTGCTGACAGCCTGATGGGGATTGCGCTCGCCGCGAGCGAGCCCTTCGATCCCTGATCAGCCTTGCGCCGCCTGGCTTGAGCCGCCCGGGCTTGCCCCGGGGCCTGCGGGCGCCTACATGGCCGCCACACGCTTCCCCCGGGCGGTGATCGCCCCCGCTACGAGATTTGCCGATGTCGCTTTTCATCTTTCTCACCGTGATCCAGGCCCTGGTGGCGGCCGCGCTGGTCGGCGTGGTGCTGATGCAGCGGTCCGAAGGCGGGGGGCTCGGCATCGGCAGCAACCCCTCCGGAGCCTTCGGCGCGCGCGGGGCGGCGGATTTCCTCACCCGTTCGACCAAGTGGCTGGCGATTGCCTTTGTCGGCCTGTCGATCGTGCTTGCTGCGCTGGCGGTGCGCGAGAACCAGATCGGCGGGGTGACCACCACGCTCGAGCGCGCGGCCAAGCCCCCTGCCGGGCCCGATCTGCTCGCCGATCCCGTGGCGCCCGCCTCCGCTCCTGGCGAGACCCCGGCGCCGCCCGCGGGCGAAGATCCGTTGGCCGAATAGGCCGCCGCCCGAACCCGTGACGGGCCGAAACGGCCCGCCCGTGGCAGCCGCGGCACGCCATGCTCCACGCGCTTGTGGATGGCAGCTTCGGCCCCGCTGCAATTCGCTTGCTCCGAATCCCTCCCGCTGATTAAGGCTCAAGTCCCATGGCGCGGTTCATTTTCATCACCGGCGGCGTGGTCTCCTCGCTTGGCAAGGGTCTCATGGCAGCCTCGCTCGCGGCGCTCTTGCAGGCGCGCGGCTACAAGGTGCGCATCCGCAAGTTCGACCCCTATCTCAACGTCGATCCGGGGACGATGAGCCCCTATCAGCACGGTGAGGTCTTCGTCACCGACGATGGGGCCGAGACCGATCTCGACCTTGGCCACTATGAACGCTTCACCGGGGTTTCGGCGCGCCAGAGCGACAACATCACCTCGGGCCGTGTCTATCGCGACATCATCGCGCGCGAGCGGCGGGGCGACTATCTTGGCGCCACGGTGCAGGTGATCCCGCATGTGACCGACGCGATCAAGCAGTTTGCGCTCGCCGACCAGGAAGACCATGATTTCATTCTGTGCGAGATCGGCGGCACGGTGGGCGACATCGAATCGCTCCCCTTCATGGAAGCGATCCGCCAGCTCAGGAACGAGCTTGAGCCGCTCCAGACGGTAAGCGTCCACGTGACCCTGGTGCCCTATATCAAGGCGGCGGGCGAGCTGAAGACCAAGCCCACCCAGCATTCGGTGCGCGAGCTTGCCAGCCTCGGCATCAAGCCCGATGTGCTGCTTTGCCGAGCCGAGCATCCCATTCCCGAAAGCGACCGGCAGAAGATCGCCAATTTCTGCAACGTGCGCAAGGAAGCGGTGATCCCCGCGCTCGATGCGCCTTCGATCTATTCGGTGCCGCTGCAATACCACGCGGAGGGGCTCGACCGCGAGGTGCTGCGCGCCTTTGGCATCACCGATGCGCCCGAGCCTGACCTTTCGGCTTGGCGCGATGTCACCGACCGCTATTTCAATCCCGAAGGAGAAGTGACGATCGCGGTGGTGGGCAAATATGTCGGCCTTCCAGATGCTTACAAGAGCCTCAACGAAGCGCTGATCCACGGCGGCCTTGCCAACCGGGTCAAGGTCAACATCAAGTGGATCGATGCCGAGATCTTCGAATCGGATGATCAATCGGCGATCGTCTCGGCGCTCGAGCCGATGCACGGTATCCTCGTGCCCGGAGGATTTGGCGAGCGCGGCAGCGAGGGCAAGATTGCGAGCGTGCGCTTTGCCCGCGAACGCAAGATCCCGTTCTTCGGCATTTGCCTCGGGATGCAGATGGCCTGCATCGAGGCGGCGCGCGCCGCGGGCTATCCCGGGGCCTCCTCGACCGAGTTCGGCCCGACCGATACGCCGGTGGTCGGGATCATCACCGAGTGGATGAGCCCGGAAGGTCTCCAGCAGCGCAAGGCCGGGGACGATCTGGGCGGCACCATGCGGCTCGGGGCCTATCCGGCGCGGCTTTCGCCCAACAGCCATGCCGCGCGCATCTATGGCGGGGCCGAGATCATTTCCGAGCGGCACCGCCACCGCTACGAGGTCAACAGTGCCTTCATCGAGCCGCTAGAAAAGCACGGGCTGATCTTTGCGGGCATGTCGCCCGACGGCCTGCTGCCGGAGATCGTCGAGCGGCCCGATCATCCCTGGTTTGTCGGCGTGCAGTTCCACCCCGAACTCAAGTCGCGGCCCTTCGATCCGCACCCGCTGTTTGCCGGTTTCATCGCCGCCGCGCTCGAGCAGTCACGACTCGTCTGACGGGCGCGCAGTCGGCCTTTGCGGGCGCCCTGTCAGATTGAATAGGCGTAAAGCCAATCGGGCCGCCGCACCCTGCAAGAGTTCGCGCCAGTTCTTCAGGTGTCGAAATAATCCGTTGTTATATATCGAAGAAAATCTTCTGTCGTTTCCTTACAAGCGTGCAAGTTAGTTCTTGCCTCGGCGGCGCCTTCAGCATTAGACCCGGCACAACGGCAACGCCTTTTGCACCTCCGGGTGGGATAAGCCCCCCTCGACCATCGTCGGGGCGCGCATCCCACGGGCGCGTGGTGCTTGGCTTCAAAGGCTTGCCCGGTTTTGTCCGTCTTCTGCGACCCGGACGGACAGGGCCAGGCGAGGCGGCGCAAGCCGCGGGGGCGGGCCGCAAGGCCCGCCCCCTTAAAGTTTCCGGAAGCCTGGCAGGCCAGCTGCCTTGGGCGCCGTGCGCAGATCAGGCGGCGTTGGCCTTGTCGCTCTCGGGCGCAGGCACAGCAGACAGCTGGGCACCGCCGCCGATGGCGATCTTGCGCGGCTTCATCGCCTCGGGCACCTCGCGCACCAGATCGATCACCAGGAGGCCGTCAGCCATATCGGCGCGCTCAACCCGGACATAGTCGGCCAGTTCGAAGCGACGTTCAAACCCGCGGTTGGCGATGCCGACATGGATCAGCTCGGCCCCGTCCTCGACTTCCTCGCGCTTCCTGCCCTGGATGATCAGCAGGTTCTGCTGCGCGGTGATGTCGATATCGGCCGGCTTGAAGCCCGCCACTGCCAGCGTGATGCGGTAGTGATCATCGCCCCGGCGCGAAATGTTGAAGGGGGGATAGTTGTCACTGGCATTGAGCCGTGCCTGGTTCTCGAGCAGATCGAACAGGCGGTCAAAGCCCACGGTGGTGCGGCGATAGGGGGTGAAATCGAAACGAGACATTGCGCAAATCCTCCTTGATCGAGCAATTTGGGTTCTGGCGCGGGCCTGCCGGATGCAGCACCCGCTTGCCCCCGCAAGCTCCCCGAGACTGGCGGAACGCGGCGGCACGCCTTATTTGGTTTGGGCGACGAGGCTTTCAAGAGGTTGGAGATGGGGCAGCCGCGGATCGACATCTACACCAAGTTTGCCTGCCCGTTCTGCGTCCGGGCCAAGCGGCTGCTCGCCTCCAAGGGTGTTGCCTTCAACGAATACGACATCACGCTCGGCGGTCCGCGGCGCGAGGAGATGCTCGCCCGCGCGCCCCAGGCGCGCACCGTGCCGCAGATCTTCATCGGCGAGACCCACGTGGGCGGGTGCGACGATCTCCACGCGCTCGATGCGGCCGGAAAGCTCGATGCCTTGCTGCAAGGCTAGGTTGCCGTGCCGGGGGTGGTGACCATCGCGGTGCTGCAGATGACCTCGGGGATCGATCCCGAGGCCAATCTTGCCACCATTGCCGATGCGGCGCGCACCGCCGCGCGGCAGGGTGCCAAGGTGCTGTTCACGCCGGAAATGTCGCTGCTGCTTGATCGCAACCGCGCGCGCGCAGGCCGCTGGATCGCTGCCGATGCGCCGCAGGGCTGGGTCGCTGAGCTCCGCCGCATCGCTGCCGAATGTGCGATCGACATTGCCCTCGGCTCGATGCCGGTGCGCGCGTCGAGCGGCAAATGGGCCAATCGCTCGTTCTACCTCCGCGCAGACGGCGGCGAGCCGGACATCTACGACAAGATCCACATGTTCGATGTCGATCTTGCCAGCGGCGAGAGCTGGCGGGAAAGCAGTGCCTATGAGCCGGGGCGTGCGGTGGTGACAGTGGAGGAAACACCGCTCGGGAGGATCGGGCTGACGGTGTGCTATGACCTCAGGTTTCCGGCGCTCTTCGGCGCTCTGGGGGATCGGCGCTGCGATGCGATCGCGGTGCCAGCCGCCTTCACCCGCCCCACGGGGGAGGCCCATTGGCACGTTCTGCTGCGCGCCCGGGCGATCGAGGCCCAGGCCTTCATCATCGCCGCGGCACAGGTTGGCCACCATGCCGATGGGCGCGAGACCTATGGGCACAGTCTGGTGGTCGATCCCTGGGGCGAGGTGCTGCTCGACATGGGTGGGGAGGCGCCGGGGCTGGCCCTGTGCGCGATCGATCTGTCCCGCATCACCGAAGTGCGTGCGCAGATCCCGGCTCTTGCCAACCGCCGGGCAATTCCCACATCGTGAGCTGCCATGATCGTCTATGACCTTGCCTGCCCCGACGGGCACCGTTTTGAAGGCTGGTTCGACAATTCCGCCGATTTCGAGGCGCAGCGCGCGCGCGGCCTCTTGTCCTGCCCGACCTGCGGGCATGCCGAGATCAGCAAGGCGCCGATGGCCCCGGCAGTGCCGGCCAAGGGCAATACGCGCCAGGAAGTGCTCCCGCCCGAAAGCCATCGTCCCATGGCCAGCGCGCCGCTGCCACCGCAGCTGCGCGAGGTGCTCGCCGCGCTCGCCCGTGCGCAAGCCGAGGCGCTCAAGCACTCGACCTGGGTGGGCGAGCGCTTTGCCGAGGAATCGCGCGCGATGTATTATGGCGAGCGCGATCAGGCCCCGATCCACGGGCAGGCAAGCCTCGACGAGGCGCGCGCGCTGATCGAGGAAGGCGTGCCGATTGCGCCGCTGCCATTCCCCGTGGCGCCGCCCGAAAAGTTGAATTGATCGGCGCGTTCCGGCTGCTAAGGAGAGCGCCGGGACCCCGTAGCTCAGCAGGATAGAGCATCAGATTCCTAATCTGAGGGCCGCGCGTTCGAATCGCGCCGGGGTCACCATCAGCGCTCGAGCCCGCGCCAGTGCTGCTCGGCGTGCCAGGAAAGCGCGGTCACCCCCGCCGAAAGCGCGAGCAGCAGCGCGCAGGTTCCCGCCCAGCCGTGGCTGGCAAAGACGGCGGTGCCGAGCGCACTGCCGAGCGCCCCGCCGAGGAACATCGCCATGATGTAGCCCGAGGTCAGTCGGGTGCGGATTTCGCTCTCGCGGGTGAACAGCGTCATGCGTCCCGTCACGTCGATCGTGGGGCCAACCGCGTTGGTGAGCACCAGCGAGGCGAGCACCCCCCAGATGCTGGAACCCAGCGGGTAGAGCAGCGCAATGCCTGCAAGTTGCACCAGCGCCGCAAGCAGCCGCGCGCGGTGGGCGCCTACCTTGTCGGCCCAGCGCCCGAGCCGTGGGGTGGCAAAGACGCTCACCGCTGCCACCGCCGCGAGATAGCCGACCTCGTCTGTGCCATAGCCGAGCGCCGGGCTGGTGAGGTGCAGCGCGAGCGCCAACCAGGTGGCGGTGAAGATGGCGAAGTTGAGCCCCTGGATCGCTGCCGAAAGGCGCATGTCCGGATTGCGGGCGGCAAGCGTGAAGACCGAAGCGACGAGCGCGCCATAACGCGCTCCGCCCGGCCTTGGTGCGGCAGGCTCACGCCGCATGGTTGCGGCCAGAAGGGCGGTCGCACCCACCATCAGCCCAAGGGCAATGACATAGACGCTGTGCCAATCGGCCAGCTCGGCGATCACCCCGGCGCCGAGACGTGCGACGAGGATCCCGAAGATCACTGCTGCGGTGAGCAGCGCGGTGACCTGTCCCAGGCGTTCGGGTGCGACCCGGCGTGAGGCATAGGCGGGAATGAGATAGGGGGCGATGGTGACAAAGCCGAGCAGGGTCGATGCGACGGTGAAGAGCGCCAGATTATCGGCCATCACCATGCCCGCCAGGCACAGCGTCTGGGCGGCGACGAAGATCAGGCACAGGTGGCGGTTGGAATAGAAATCGCCGAGCGGCAGCAGCAAAACGATGCCAAGGGCAAGGCCGAGCTGGTTGAGCGCCGGCACCAGCCCGATCGCCGCGGTGCCGACGCCAAAGCCTTGTGCGACCAGCCCGATGATCGGGTGGATGTAATAGGCATTGGCGGTGACCACCGCGATCACCACCGCCAGCGCCCATTCCTGCGCCCGGGTGAGCAGCGCCGGGGCAGGGGGAGGGGCAGCAGCAGGGGCGCCGGACACCTTGCTCAAGCGAGAAAGCCCGCCGCCCGGGCCATGTCGATCACTCCTTGGGCCAGTTCCCGAGGGCGGTCTTCCTGGCTGAAATGGCCGCAGCGCGAAAGCAGCGCGTGGGGCTGGCCGGTCGCACCCTCGATCCGCCCGGCCAGCGCGGGCCCGGCCGCGCCCAGCACCGGGTCATCGGCGCCGAAAAGGGTGAGGAAGGGCCGCGCAAACCCGGCAAGGCCGCGCCAGGCGGCGATGTTTTCCGCCACCCCGTCCATGCCATCCTCGATCGGCACGAGCTGCGGGAAGGCGCGCGCCCCGGCCTTGCTCGGCTCGTCGGGGAAGGGGGCGTCATAGGCGGCGATCTCGGCCTCGGTCAGGCCGCGCTGGCAGCCGCGATTCATGATCCCCCCGATCCGGAACTCGGGCGAGGTGCGGGCAAATTCGCGCCAGGCGAGAAAGCCGGGCGAGGCCTGTCCGCCGCCGGTGGGGAGGAAGGTGTTGCTGGCGACCACGAAGGCGAAGCGGTGCGGCTCCTGCCCGACCATCCTGAGACCCAGCAGGCCGCCCCAGTCTTGGCAGAACAGCCCGGCCAGTTCGGGCACGACCGCATTGCGCCATTGACTCAGCCAGTCCACGTGGCGGGCGTATGTGTAGAAGGCGGGATCGTCGGGCTTGTCGCTCTTGCCAAAGCCGATGAGGTCGGGGGCAAGACAGCGGAAACCGGCCTCGACCAGCAGCGGGATCATCTTGCGATAAAGGTAGGACCAGCTCGGCTCGCCGTGCAGCAGCAGCACGGGCGGTGCGTCCCTCGGGCCTTCGTCGAGGTAATGCATCCTGCCGACAAAGCCCTCGCCAAGGTCGATCGTCAGCCAATTCTCGGCGAAGGGATAGTCCGGCAGTCGGGCAAAGCGGGCCGGATCGTGGGCGAGAATCTGCATGGCGGGCGCTCCCTCGACGTGTTCGGTAGCAGATCGAAACGGGATTGCCAGAGCCGACGTGTTTCGCAAAAGCAGCCAGAAATGCGAGGTGCGCTGCGACAGCGAGGCAGGGCAGGGCGCAGGGGGCGCGGATCAAATCGAGGAAAGGCAGCATGATCGACACCCGAGAAACAGAAGACCTTGCCGCCATTCGCGCTGCGGTGCGCAGCCTGTGCGCCGACTTTCCGGGCGAATATTGGCGCGCCAAGGATGCTGCGCGCGCCTATCCCGCGGAATTCGTCGATGCGCTCACCAAGGCGGGCTTTCTCGCCGCATTGATCCCTGCCGAGCATGGCGGCAGCGGCCTCAGCCTTGAAGCGGCCTGCGTGATCATGGAGGAGATCCAGGCCTGCGGATGCAACGGCTCCTCGGCCCATGCGCAGATGTACATCATGAACACGCTGCTACGTTACGGCTCGCCCGAACAGAAGGCGCATTACCTGCCCCGCATCGCCAGCGGCGCGCTGCGCCTGCAGGCCTTCGGGGTCTCCGAGCCGACCAGCGGCACCGATACCTTGAGCCTCAAGACCCGGGCGGTGCGCAAGGGCGACAGTTATATCGTCAGCGGGCAGAAAATCTGGACCAGCCGCGCCGAGCACTCCGATCTCATGCTCCTGCTCGCGCGCACCACCCCGCGCGAGGAGGCGGCGAGCAGGACCGAGGGCCTCTCGATCTTCCTTGTCGATATGCGCGCCGCGCTTAGCAAGGGGATGACGATCAAGCCGATCCGCACAATGATGAACCATTCCTCCTGCGAGGTCTTCTTCGATGACCTCGAGATCCCCGCGAGCAGCCTCGTGGGCGAGGAAGGCAAGGGCTTTCGTTACATCCTTTCGGGCATGAATGCCGAACGCATCCTGATCGCCGCCGAGTGCATCGGCGATGCCAAGTGGTTCATCGAGAAGGCCACCGGATATGCGCGTGAGCGGCAGGTCTTCGGCCGCCCGATCGGGCAGAACCAGGGGGTGCAGTTCCCGATCGCGCGCGCCTATGCCCAGATGCGCGCGGCCGAGCTGATGGTGCACCATGCCGCGCGCGTCTATGACGAGGGCGGCAATCCCGGCGCCGAGGCCAATATGGCCAAGCTCCTCGCTTCCGAAGCAAGCTGGGCGGCGGCCGACATGTGCGTGCAGACCTTCGGCGGCTTCGGCTTTGCCGAGGAATATGATGTCGAGCGCAAGTTCCGCGAAGCCCGGCTCTACACCGTGGCGCCAATCTCGACCAATCTCATCCTCTCCTACCTTGCCGAACACGTTCTCGGCCTGCCGCGATCCTATTGAGAGATTTTCGTTTCGCCCCGGATTTCCACGGGGTGCGGCGCATTGGCCTTGCGCTTGGGCGGCAAGTGTGATTCTGTCGGATAGGTCGCGCACGTCAGGCGCGACGAGGGGGGATGGGCAAGGGGTCACGATGGCAGTGCCGCGCAGCATCGCAGCACGGGATCGCCGCAGACAATGGCTGGCGCTCGGCTTTTTGCTGGTGCTCGCAGGCTTTGCCGTGGCCGGGCCCTGGGGCCTGCTCGCGTGGAGCGAGAATGCCGCCGCGCTCGAAGCGCGCCAGGCGGAGATCGCCGCGCTTGCGGCCAAGCGCGATGCCCTGCGCAACCGGGTGCGTCTGCTCGATCCAGAAGCGGCCGATCCTGATCTTGCCAGCGAGCTCGTGCGCGAGCAGCTCGGCGTGATGCGCGAGGACGAAGTGGTGATCACGCTCGAAGACGAGTGATCGCTGCCTCTGTCCGCCCGGCCATTCTTTTTTCCGCATTCGGCTTGATTTCGTATGCGCGCGCAGGCCTTGCGCGGCTTGGCGTTGCGCCGTGCGGGGCTTGGCGCCTATAGACGGCCTGCGCGCATCTCCTCCCCAGGGGCGCGCCAGTCAGAGGGATCCAGACCTTGGCCAAGAAGCCTGCAAAACCGTCAAGCCCGGCAAGCCCGCCCGCCAATGTGGCAGAGGATGCCGACTTCATTCTTCATTCGCTACAGGAGCGCTTTGCCGCCAACCGGCGCTATCCGGCCAGCGAGGCCGAGATGCTCGAATTCTACCGCCAGATGCTGCTGATCCGGCGGTTCGAGGAGAAGGCCGGGCAGCTATACGGTCTGGGGCTGATTGGCGGCTTCTGCCACCTCTACATCGGGCAGGAAGCGGTGGCGATCGGGCTGCAATCGGCGCTCGATCCGGAAAAGGACAGTGTCATCACCGGCTATCGCGATCATGGCCACATGCTCGCCTACGGGATCGATCCCAAGGTCATCATGGCCGAGCTTACGGGCCGCGCCGCGGGCATTTCCAAGGGCAAGGGCGGCTCGATGCACATGTTCTCGACCGCGCACAAGTTCTACGGCGGGCACGGCATCGTCGGCGCGCAGGTGGCGCTTGGCGGGGGCCTGGCGCTCGCGCACAAGTACAACGAGGATGGCGGGATCTGCCTTGCCTATTTCGGCGATGGCGCGGCCAACCAGGGGCAGGTCTATGAGACCTTCAACATGGCCGCCTTGTGGCAATTGCCGATCGTCTTCGTGGTCGAGGACAACCAGTATGCCATGGGCACCGCCACCCGGCGCTCCTCGGCTGAAACGCGCTTCTATCGCCGCGGCACCGCGTTCCGCATCCCGGGCATGGAAGTGAACGGCATGGACGTGCTCGAGGTGCGCGCGGCGGCCGAGGTGGCCTTTGCCCATGTGCGCGCCGGCAAGGGGCCGGTGCTGATGGAGTGCAACACCTATCGCTACCGCGGCCATTCGATGTCCGACCCGGCCAAGTATCGCACCCGCGAGGAGGTGCAGGAGCAGCGCGAGCAAAACGATCCGATCGAGGGCCTCAAGAAGGTGCTGCTCGCCGCCGGCACGAGCGAGGAAGAGCTCAAGGCAATCGACAAGGCGATCCGCGCCGAGGTTGCCGCGGCGGCCGATTTTGCCGAGACCTCGCCCGAGCCCGATCCGTCCGAACTCTACACCGACGTGCTGGTGGGGAGCTATTGAGCCATGGGAATCGAACTCAAGATGCCGGCGCTTTCGCCGACGATGGAACAGGGCACGCTGGCGCGCTGGCTCAAGCAGGAGGGCGACCGGATCGAGCCGGGTGACATCATCGCCGAGATCGAGACCGACAAGGCGACGATGGAATTCGAGGCGGTCGACGAGGGCGTGCTCGAGAAGATCCTCGTGCCCGCTGGCACCGAAGATGTCGCAGTCGGTGCAGTGATCGCCTTGATCGCGGGGGAAGGGGAGGCCGCGGCCGCGCCTGCCCGGGCTGCTGGGCCGGCACCGCAACCGGCGAGCGCAGTGGCGCCAGCGGCGGGCCCCGCGCGCCCGGCCCAGCCGGCTGCCGCCCCTGCTGCTGCCGCGGCTCACCCGGCAATTCCTTCGGGAACCGCCTTCGTCAGCACCACCGTGCGCGAGGCACTGCGCGATGCCATGGCCGAGGAGATGCGCCGCGATCCACGCGTCTTCGTGATGGGCGAGGAGGTGGCCGAATACCAGGGCGCCTACAAGGTCACGCAGGGCCTGCTCGCCGAATTCGGCCCCAAGCGCGTGATCGACACCCCGATCACCGAATATGGCTTTGCCGGGATCGGCACCGGCGCGGCGATGGGGGGGCTAAGACCCATCGTCGAGTTCATGACCTTCAACTTCGCCATGCAGGCGATCGACCACATCATCAATTCGGCCGCCAAGACCAATTACATGTCGGGCGGGCAGATGCGCTGTCCGGTGGTGTTCCGCGGGCCCAATGGCGCGGCGAGCCGGGTGGCGGCGCAGCATTCGCAGAACTTTGCCCCCTGGTATGCCAGCGTCCCCGGGCTGATCGTGATTGCGCCCTATGATGCGGCTGATGCCAAGGGCCTGCTCAAGGCAGCGATCCGCTGCGAGGATCCGGTGGTCTTCCTCGAGAACGAGCTGGTCTATGGCCGCAGTTTTGATGTGCCGCAGATAGAGGACTATGTGCTTCCCATCGGCAAGGCCCGGATCGTGCGCGAGGGGCGCGATGTCACCATCGTGAGCTATTCGATCGGGGTGGGCCTTGCGCTCGAAGCCGCAGAAGCGCTGGCTGGCGAGGGCATAGAGGCGGAGGTGATTGACCTCAGGACCCTGCGCCCGCTCGACAAGCAGGCGGTGCTGGCGAGCCTTGCCAAGACCAACCGCCTCGTCATCGCCGAGGAAGGCTGGCCGACCTGCTCGATCGCCTCGGAGATCATGGCCCTGTGCATGGAGGAGGGATTTGACCACCTCGATGCCCCGGTGCTCAGGGTCTGCAACGAGGACGTGCCGCTGCCCTATGCCGCCAATCTCGAGAAGCTCGCGCTGATCGATGCCGCGAGGATCGCCGCGGCGGTGCGCAAGGTGTGCTATCGCTAGGCCGACACGCGGCGGCGCCCCGATCCTCGATCAGGTCGGGCGCGCCGCCGAATAGACGTTGCAGCGGGCCACCGGCCCGCCGCTGTAAAGCCCGTTACCGTCCGGCCCGCCGGTCAGGTCGCGGTTGTCGCGCACGTTGAAGGCGGCGGTGTAGGTCAGCGTCTTGCCTTCGAAGATGTTCACCGGGGTGAGCGAGCGATAGTCGTAGGCGACTTCGACAAACATCACCGCGGTGCCCGGCGCTGCGGTGATCTGTCGGCCCGGCTCGCCCATGCCGGGAAAGCCCGTGCCGGTCTTGCCGTCACCCTCGCGACCATAGGCCGAGTTGTAAACCTTGGCCCCCCGGCAACGCTGCCAGGCGAGCCACTGCCCACCTTGGGCATTGCGCTGCAAACTCGAGATGATCACGCGGCCCCGCTCGAAGATCCGAATGTCCTCGCCCAGCTTTTCCGCGCCGATCAGGGTCTCGGCAATGTCACGCTCATAGACCTTGCGTGCGCTCAGCACCGAATCATCACCGACCCGCGAGGCATTGTCGGCCACCTGCATGGCCAGCTGGCTGACCCTGAGGTGCGTGACCACCAGGTAGGAGGTCTCGGTGCCCATCAACCCCATGCCGAGCACGATCGGCATGGCGAAGGCGAACTCGATCATTGCCAGGCCTGACTGGTTGCGAACCAAGCGGTGCCCGAAAGTGCGCCGCACCGACACGATCCTGCGGAGCGCGCGTTGAACCACGTTCGCCATCAGCAATTCCTCGTCACGGTCGAGCGATCCTGCTCGTCGAAGGGCTGGTTGCGCAGCACCGTCGAGGCGCTGAGCGTAACATCGGGCGACATGCCCGCGAGCACGAAGACCGGGAACAGGCGGCGATAGCGCACCGTGGCAGTGTAGAGCACCGCGTCGCGGGCACCGCCGATCCCGGCCTTGCCCCGATCGGCTTCCCATGCGCCCGAATCGTTCACGTCGATATAGGTCTCACCCGGATCGCAGCGATTGTTGCCGTTGTCCCCCAGGATCGGTTCAGGCTCGCCGATATCGGCAAAATCGAAGTGCGAGAGCTTGGTGATGCTTATGCTGGCTCCAGCAGGCATCACCACCTTGACCTGCTGACGCACCAGATCATCGATTTGCGATTGTCTGCCCGCAGCGTTCTCGAGCGTGAGATCACGGCCTGCCTTCTGCATGGCGCCAGTGAGCATGGCGCTGGTGTATTGGTTGTGCGCCATGTCGAACAGACCGAGCAGCATCATGATCAGCACCGGCGCAACGAAAGCGAATTCGACGATGGTCGCGCCGCCCTCGTGGCGCACGAGGCGCCGCATCCGCGTGGTCAGGAAAGAGACAATGCCGGTCATGACGTGAGCCTCAATGCGGCGATCTTCTGCGCGATCTCCTGGAAGGCGGCGTTCAGCTGCGCCCCATTGACGGCGCGATAGGCACGGCCCGGAGAGGCACAGTTGATCATTTCCTGAGTGAGCGTCGGATTCATCGAGACGATCCAGAGCGTGATGTTCTCGCGCTTGATCGCATCGCACACCGCCTGCAGCCGCGCGGCATGGCGCTCGTGCGACTGGTTCGTGTCGCCGGCATCGGTGACGCGCCGGTCCCAGAACTCCATGCCCCAAGGGGTGTAGGTATGGACATTGGTCTCGTTGAGCAGGCCGTCGGTCATGAACACCACGTGCCGGGCAATCGGATCGCCATTGGGCGCGCTGGTGTTGTCCGCCGCGAACATGCCGCGCGGCGAGATCACCCGTCCGGCCCAGACCATGCCCATCGCGTGGTAGGTCGATCCCAGCGCCGAGAGGCTGTTGACGAAGTTCTGCAGATCGGTACGCGAGATATCCCCGAGCCGCCGCGCTGCGACCGGGCAGCGATAGGACAGCGGTGCATCCATGGTGTTGAAGGTTTCCACCGGTTTGAATTCCCATGGGCCCGTGGGGGAACCACCGGCACGGCGACGGAAAATCACATCCGGCAGGCTCGGCTTCCAGCGCTGCGCCTCGGTGGTCGGCACCAGATTGATGTCCATGTCAAAGGCGTTGGCCGGCATCGGGTTCCAGGTGCCGGTGTTCACCGTCGCCGCCTCCTCGATGCAGCCGTTCCACGTGTGCGTCTGGTTGGCACCAAGCGCCCCTGTGTCGGTGACGACGTTGCCGCCGGTGCGGAAGGCCGAGACATCGAAGGTGCGCGGCTCGTAACGATAGACCTCGCGGATGCGCCGGACGTTCGCGCGGCACCCCGCCTTGTTGGTAGCAGTGCTGGTGCCGGAGAAGGCGTTGAGCGTGTAGACGTTGCCGCTGATCTCGTAGAGCACGTCGCCAACCCGGAAGGTGCCGCGGTTGGTGGTCTCGCAGAGGGTCTTCTCGCTTGGAATGGCGGTGCCGTTGGAGTTGTTGTTGTAGCGCAGCAGCGAGGTGTTGGTGGTGCCAAGATTGCTCGTCGAGCGTGGGATCCACTCGGCCTGGTAGGAGATCTGCTGGCTGATCCAGCGCCGCGACTGATAGGTGTGGCTGCTTGCCAGCATCGTGCGCGGGATGACGTTGATGACATTGACGTTGTGGCCATAGGGCACGAAACCGAAGCGCACCTGCGCGCTCGGCGAAGTTGCGGCCTTGACGGTGTCGAAGAAGTTCATCGTCGCGATCCGCAGCGCCCGGATCCGCGAATTGCTCGCCTCGACATTGTTGTTGTTGCCGTTGGGACAGCTGGTGAAATTGTCCTCAGGGCAGTTCATCGAGCCGGTGGTGTCGAGCGCAAAGACGATGTCGGTGTTCGAGATGTTGACATCGGCCGAGCAGGTGACGCTGAGGTTGAAGTCGTCAAAGCCGAAGATCTGCATGATCGTGGTCGGCAGCCTTGCGCTGGCGGTGCCGTGGACCACGCCATCGCCATTGCTGGTAAAGTCGCGCTGGCGGTTGGTGGTGCCGAAGATGCCGTCTTCGAAATTCTGGTCAAAGAAGTTGAGCCCGGTCTGGCGGTGCGCGGTGGTGAATGTGGCGGTGGTCATCGCCTGGCGCGCCGCCAGCGCGCCCGCATCGCAGGCCGCCTGGAGCCGGGCAGCGGTCATGTAGTAGCGGCTGGCATCGATGCCGCTGCCGACCATCGCCAGGATCGGCACCATCGCCGCGGCAGCAATCACCAGCGTATTGGCGGTGGTGTCATGCGCCAGCCTGCGCATGAAGGTCGCTTGCGTGTGCCGTTCTTGCTCCATCGGATCGATGCCTTTCCCCCGCTGGCCCAGCGCAAGACTGCGCCGCCATTCCGGATGCAACTTTCGCGCATAGGCCAGTCTGGTAAGCGGAACGCGAAAGAGCATGGTTGACAGCGGGTTAAAGCCGGCAAACCAAGCTCTTGAGGCAGCCAATGTCCCGCCGCAGGACAGCTTGCTTGCCAAACCTGTGGGCGCACCACTAAAGGCCGCCGGGTGCATTCCCCCAGTCTTGAAGCTCTGCCGCCCGAGGCCCGGATCGCGCTCGCCTGGAGCCCGCCGCGATTGCGCGCCCGGCTCGGCACCGCCCTTGCGCTCGATCGGCGGCTGGCGCGCATCGCAATGCGCACGCGCGAGCCGATGCTGGGGCAGATGCGGCTTGCCTGGTGGCGCGAGGCGCTCAGCAAGCCGCTGGCCGATCGCCCGCGCGGCGATCTCGTGCTCGACAGCGCCGGCCAGCACTGGGCCGGGCGCGAGGCGGGGCTGATCGCGCTGGTCGATGGCTGGGAGGTGCTGGTGAGCGCCCCGCAGATCGGAGCCGATGAGGCCGAGGCCTTCGCGCGCCAGCGCGCCGCCTTCTTTGCCCTGTTGCCGGACGAGGCGGCGATGCCGGCCATGGCCGAAGCGGTGGCGGCGGCGGCACGGGTGTGGGCGCTGGCCGATGCCGCCGCCGCGGTATCCGATCCCGCCGAACGTGCGGTGCTGATCGCCGCGGGACAGGCAGCGGCTGCGCGGCCGGCGCGCCTTCCTGCCGCGCTGCGCGGCCTTGCGGTGCTCGCCGCTCTCGGGCGCCGCGCGCTGGCGCGGGGTGGGCGGCCGCTGATGGAAGGAAGGGCCGCTGCGCTGAGCGCGCTCAGGGGCGCTATCTTTCTGAGGTGATTGCGGTTATTGAAGAAACTTCGTCGGCAACGCGGGGGCAGAGCGATGCGGCAGGCCGTGCTGGGAGCATTGGGAGCGCTGGTGCTGGTGGGCATCGGGTTGTTCTGGTGGCAGGGCCGCGCCACCATCGAAAGCAGCGCCCCGCCGCCACCGCCCGCCGCGCCCGTCACCGATCCCGAGGCCTTGCCGCTCGCCGATCCGGGCACGATGAGGGGGCCAGCCCCGCCCGAGGTGAGCGAGCTTTCGCGCGAGGAACAGCGCTTCTTTCGCTATGATCGCAACCGCGATCGGGTGATCTCACGCAACGAGATGCTCTCCACCCGCACCGCGGGCTTTCGCGCGCTCGATGTCGATGGCAACAACCTCTTGACCTTCGAGGAATGGGCGGTGACCACGGTGAAGCGCTTCGAGGGTGCCGACAAGGACGGCGACGGGCGCCTCACCCCGCAGGAATTTGCCACCACCGCGCCCAAGCCGGCGCCGAAGAAACCGGCCTGCAAGTGCTGAGGCCTCAGACGGGCACCACCTCGCGGTTGGCGGCGATCCAGCGCGCCAGATCGGCCTTGGCCCGCGCGGTATAGGCTTCCTTGCGGGCCTTCTTGCCGATCTCGTGCAGCGGCGGGAAGAGGCCGAAATTGATGTTCATGGGCTGGAAGGTCTCCGCCTCGGCATCGCCGGTGATGTGCGCGAGCATGGCGCCAAGCGCCGTTGTCGGCGGGAGCGGCTGCCACGCGCGCCCGGCCAGCTCCGCCGCTGCCATCAGCCCGGCGACAAGGCCGACCGCGGCGCTCTCGACATAGCCCTCGCAGCCTGTCACCTGCCCGGCAAAGCGGATATGCGGCGCGGCCTTGAGCCGCAGCTGGCGATCAAGCACCTGGGGTGAGTTCAAGAAGGTGTTGCGGTGCAGCCCGCCGAGCCGGGCAAACTCAGCGTTTTCCAGCCCCGGAATGGTGCGGAACAGGCGGATCTGCTCGGCATATTTGAGCTTGGTTTGGAAGCCCACCATATTCCACAAGGTGCCAAGCTTGTTGTCCTGCCGCAGCTGCACCACGGCATAGGGCCAGCGGCCCTGCGGATATTCGGGCGTGCGGTCGAAGGGATTGTCGAGCCCCACGCCCTTCATCGGCCCGAAGCGCAGCGTGTCCACCCCGCGCTCGGCCATCACCTCGATCGGCATGCAGCCTTCGAAATAGGGCGTGTCCTTCTCCCACTCGCGAAAGCTGGTCTTTTCCGCCTCGAGCAAGCCCTTGTGGAAGGCGAGATATTGCTCCCGCGTAAGCGGGCAATTGATGTAGTCGCCGCCTTCGTTCGAGGCATGGGTTGCCTTGTTCCAGCGCGATTGCACCCAGCATTTGCTCATGTCGATGCTGTCACGATAGACGATCGGCGCGATCGCATCGAAGAAGGCGAGCCGCTCGGCCCCCGTCACCCTGACGATGCTGGCGGCAAGGCTTTCCGCGGTGAGCGGGCCGGTGGCGATGATGGTCGGCCCCGCAGCGGGCAGGGCATCGATGCGCTCGCGCACGATGGTGACATTGGGGTGGGCGCCGAGAGCCCTTTCCACCTCGGCCGAGAACACCTCGCGATCGACCGCCATGGCGCTGCCCGCCGGCAGGCGCGCGATCTCGCCCGCGCGCATCACCAGGCTGCCGAGCATCCGCATCTCGTGATGCAGGAGGCCGACGGCGTTGCTGGTGTCATCGTCCGAACGGAAGGAATTGGAGCACACCAGTTCGGCCAGGCCCTCGGTCTGGTGCGCGGGGGTGGTGGCACCGCTGCCACGCATCTCGGAAAGGCGCACGCGAAAGCCGCGCTGCGCCAGTTGCCAGGCCGCCTCGCTGCCGGCGAGCCCGCCGCCGATGATGTGGATGTCGTGCACAGGTGATGCTGTCGCCATGGCGGGGCAGCTAATTGCATGATAGCGCCGCGGCAAGCCCCGCGGGGCTTCATCAAGGGGAGGAGAGCGCGCAAGATGGCACACCAGGCGCTGATCGAGCGCAGACCGTGGCTGCTCGCCAGCATCCTCGCGGCGAGCGCCTATTACGTGCTCAGCGACAATCCGCTGTTCGAGGGGCTGTGGGGTCTGATCGCCAAGGGGTCGGCCGTGGGCCTGCTCGCGGTCTATGTGCTGCTGCGCGTGCCAGCGGGCCGCCACCGTGCCGACGGATTGCTGCTGGGGGGCGCGCTCGCCCTTGCGGCGGCGGGTGATGTGGCGATCGAGCTCGATTTTCGTGTCGGCGGCGCGCTCTTCGCCGCGGCCCATGTGGTTGCGGTGGTGCTCTATCTCAGGAACCGCCACCCGCGCCCCTCACCGATGCAGAAGCTGATCGGGGCGGGCCTGCTGGTCGCCACCCCGCTGATGAGCTGGCTGCTGAGCGCGCGCAGCGAGGTGGCGATCTATGCGCTGTTCCTCGGCGCCATGGCCGCGACGGCGTGGATGAGCCACTATCCCCGCTACCGCGTGGGCAACGGGGCGGTGCTGTTCGTGGTGAGCGACTGGCTGATCTTTGCGCGCATGGGCGCCTTCGATCTGGCTCCGCTGCCCGATCTGCTGATCTGGCCGCTCTACTATGCCGGGCAGGTGATGATCGCCACGGGGATCGTGCAATGCCTGCGCGGCGAACAACCGGTCAGATAGAGGGCGGGGCGCTCGCGCTTTCGGGTGACTCGTCCGCCTCGTCCGCATCGATCAGCGCCGCGCCGACGATGTGCTCATCCTCGGCCACGTTGAACAGGCGGATCCCCGAGGAGGCGCGGCCCGAAATCGCGATGCCCTTGGGAGGCTGGCCAAAACCGCCCTCGACAAGGTGGCGCAAATCGATGCTCAGGCGAATGAGCTTGGCCTGATCGGTCACCAGCATCACTTGCGCGCCGTGGCGCACCGGGAAGCTCGCCACCACCGGGCCATTGCGGTCCGGATTGCTCTCGGGCACGCCGATATTGGTGATCCCCTGACCGCCGCGCGCGGTGACGCGGTATTCATAGGCCGAGGAGATCTTGCCATAGCCATTGGCGGTGACGGTGAGGATGAACTCCTCACCCGCCGCCATCGCTGCCATTTGTTCGGGCGGCAGAGTGGGGGCGGCATCATTGTTCTTCCACGGCGCCGCGCGCAGATAGGCCTCGCGCGTTTCAAGATCGGCGGTGAAAGGCTCGAGCACCGCCATCGAGACCACCTTGCCGCCTTTCTTGAGGCTCATGCCGCGCACCCCGATGCCGGTGCGGCTCTTGGTCTCGCGCGCCTCGGTCGCGGCAAAGCGGATCGCCTTGCCGCTGTCGCTGGCAAGGAAGATGTGCTGGTCTTCCCGGAGCAGCGCCACCCCCACCAGCCGGTCGCCCGAACCCTCGACGAAGCCCATGGCATATTTGCCCGCGGTCGGGATGTTGGCAAAGGCATCCATGGCGTTGCGCCGCACCATCCCCTGCTCGGTGGCAAAGACGATGTGGAGCCGTGCCCATGAGCTTTCGTCCTCGGGCAGGGGCAGCACCTTGGTGATCCGCTCCTCGGGGCCGAGCGGCAGCAGGTTGACCATCGGGCGCCCCTTGGTGGCCGGCCCGCCCTCGGGCAGCTTCCAGACCTTGAGGCGATAGACCCGCCCGGTGTTGGTGAAGAACAGCACCGGATTATGGGTGGAGGTGACGAACAGCTCGGCCACCGCATCTTCGTCCTTGGTGGCCATGCCCGAGCGGCCCTTGCCGCCGCGCCCCTGGGCGCGGAAGGCCGCAAGCGCGGTGCGCTTGATATAGCCATCATGGGTGACAGTGACGACCATCTCCTCGCGCTCGATCAGGTCTTCATCCTCTAAGCCTTCGACCGGCGGGGCGATCTCGGAAACCCGCGGGGTGGCGTAGGTCGCCTTGATCTCGGCAAGCTCGGCCCGCATCACCTCGTATAGCCGCGCGCGATTGCCGAGGATCGCCAGATATTCCTCGATCGCGCGGGCCAGCCCGGCGAGCTCGTCGCCGATCTCGTCGCGCCCCAGCGCGGTGAGGCGGTGGAGGCGCAGCTCGAGGATCGCCCGCACCTGCCGCTCGGACAGGCGATAGGCGCCGCCAAGTTCGGCCGCGCTCGGCTCGATCGCCTCGACGAGGCGGATATAGGGCGCGATCTCGCCGATCGGCCATTCCTTGGCGAGGAGCCGGGCCCGGGCCTCGGCCGGGTTTGCCGCCCCGCGGATCATCGCCACCACCTCGTCGAGGTTGGAGACCGCCACCACCAGCCCAAGCAGGATATGCGCCCGCTCGCGCGCCCGGGCGAGCTCGAACTTGGTGCGCCGGGTGATCACTTCCTCGCGGAAGGCGATGAAGGCGGCGATGCAGTCGCGCAGGGTCAGCACCTCGGGCCGCCCGCCGCGAATCGCCAGCATGTTCGCCGGGAAGGAGGCCTGGGCCGGGGTGTGGCGCCAGATCTGGTTGAGCACCACCTCGGGCGTGGCATCGCGCTTGAGGTCGATCACCACCCTGACGCCCTCGCGCGAGGATTCGTCGCGAATATCGGCGATCCCCTCGATCCGCTTGTCCTTGGCCGCCTCGGCGATCTTTTCCACCAGCGTCGCCTTGCCGACCTGGTAGGGGATCGAGGTGAAGACGATGCTCTGCCGCTCGCCCCGGCCGGTCTCGATCTCGTGGCGGCAGCGCATCAGGATCGACCCGCGCCCGGTGGTGTAGGCCGCCCGCGCGCCCTGGGTGCCGAGGATCAGCGGCGCGGTGGGAAAATCGGGCCCGGGGATATGTTCGATCAGCTCCTCCGAGGTGATCGCCGGATTGTCGATGAAGGCAAGGCAGGCATCGATCACCTCGCCCAGATTGTGCGGCGGCACGTTGGTGGCCATGCCCACCGCGATCCCGCCCGCGCCGTTGACGAGCAGGTTGGGAAAGCGCGCCGGCAGCACCGTCGGTTCCTTGCGGCTGCCGTCGTAATTGTCCTGGAAATCGACCGTGTCCTTGTCGAGATCGTCGAGCAGCGCGCTCGCCACCCGGGCAAGGCGCGCCTCGGTGTAGCGCATCGAGGCCGGGGGATCGGGATCCATCGATCCGAAATTGCCCTGGCCGTCGATCAGCGGCAGGCGCATCGACCAGGCCTGGGTCATGCGCGCGAGCGCGTCATAGATCGCCGCATCCCCATGCGGGTGATAATTGCCCATCACGTCGCCGACGATCTTGGCGCTCTTGCGATAGGGCCGCCCGGCGACAAAGCCGCCTTCCTGGCTGGCAAAGAGGATGCGGCGGTGAACCGGCTTCAGCCCGTCGCGCACATCGGGCAGCGCGCGGGAGACGATCACGCTCATCGCATAGTCGAGATAGCTCGACTTCATCTCATCGACGATGTCGATGCGGTCGAAGGCACCCATCGGGGCAGGGGCGGGGGAATCGAGGATATCGGTGTCGTCGCTCAAGGCTGGGGCCGTTTCTGTTCGTGTTCGATGCGCCGCGCTGCGGCGCCGTGCGGCCGCGGGCGGCCGGGTCCCCTCCCATTTAGGAGCTTGGCCGTGATTTCGCCACTAGAGCCACGGAACAGGCCGCGAACGCCGCCAATTTTTCCACATATGCGCTGATGCGCCCATGCCCGCGGCGGGTGGCCATTCAAAGCCGGTTCAGCACCGCCCGCCTAGCGGCGATTGCAAATTGGTCGTGAGCCGTTCAAAGGCTGCGGCATCATTGTGGCAGGAGGCGCCCTGAGGGTCTTTCTGCCGGGTATTTGCTGGAGGACCCCGTGATCAAGCCCACTTCGCTTCGCCGCCGCTCGGCCGGTCTTGCCCGCCACTTCGCCCTTGCGTTTGCGCTTGTTGCGGGCGGGGCGGTGCTGACTGTGCCCGGCCTTGCCGATCCTGCCATGGCGCAGAAGAAGAAGGACGAGCCCAAGGGCGCGGCCAAGCCTGTCTTCTCCAAGCCTTTTGTTGACGCCTATCAGCCGCTCGACAAGGCGCTCAAGGCCCCGGATGTCGATGTCGCGGCCATCAAGCCGCAGATGCTCGCGATGGTGCCGCTCGCCAATTCGGCGGACGAGAAATACGCGCTCGGCATCATGATGTTCAACGCCGGAATCACCGGCAAGGATGAATTGCTGCAGTTGCAGGGGGTTGACCTGATCCTGGCGAGCGAAAAGGCGCCTCAGGCCGATGCGGCCCGCTTCAACGTCGTAGGCTTTCAGATCACCGCCGGTCGGCGCGAGTTCGAGCGTGCCCGTGCCTATCTCCAGCGCGGCATCGATCTGGGCTTCAGCTCACCCTCGGCCTCGACCGATGACCTGCGGCTCAACTATGCCGAGCTATACTTCAGCGAGGAACGCTATGCCGAAGGGCTCGCCTACCTTGCCGACCTTATCGCCGCGAACAAGGCCGCCGGCATTGAGGTGCCTCTGAAATGGTATCGCCGTGCGGTCTCGGTCGCCTATACCAACGAGATCGTGCCGCAAGTCTATGAATTCGCGGCGGGCTGGGTGACCGATTATCCCTCGCCCGACAGCTGGCGTGACGCGGTCAACCTCACCCGCAACCTCAATGATTTCGAGTCCCAGCCGCTGCTCGATCTGCTGCGCCTCGGGCGCAAGATCGGCACCTTCAAAGGCAAGAACGACTACATTTCCTACATCGAATCCGCCGATGCCCGGCGTCTGCCGGGTGAAGTCAAGGCGGTGATCGAGGAGGCCTATGCCAATGGCACCATCCCGCGCGGATCGGACAGCTTCGTCGATGACCAGTATCGCCTTGCAAGCGAGCGGGCTGGGACCGAAAGGGCGGACATGGCCGGGCTCGAGCGCGATGCCAATGCCACCAATGCCCAGTTGCGCACCGTGGTGGCCGCGGGTGATGTGTTCCTCAGCAATGGGGATCATGCCAAGGCGGCGGGCTTCTATCAGAAGGCGCTCGGCATGGCCGGGGTGGACCGCGATCATGTGCTCACCCGGCTCGGCATGGCGCTGATCGGCACCGGCGACATCGCCGGAGCGCGCGAGGCGCTCGCCAAGGTCGGGGGCGCGCGGCTTCCTGTTGCCCGTTTGTGGGCGGCCTATGCCGCGCAGCAGGGCGCTACGGCCGCGGGCGGCTGAGCCAGCACATCCCGGACCAAGGCACGGCGCGCGTCGGAGCGATCCGGCGCGCGCTTTTGCTTAGGGCCGGCGCCCCGGCGAAAGGCGCCGCGCCGCGCTTGCGGCAGGGCGGCTTGGCGCCTAAATGGCACCCATGAACGATCTTGCCAGCACGCCGCCGCCCGAAGCGCGCCCCGCGCGCCAGCGCAAGCCCGACTGGATCCGCGTGCGCGCTCCAGTGAGCGAGGGCTATCATCAGACCCGGCGGCTGATGCGCGAGCTCAACCTCAACACCGTGTGCGAGGAGGCCGCCTGCCCCAATATCGGCGAATGCTGGAGCAAGAAGCACGCCACGGTGATGATCCTCGGCGATGTCTGCACCCGCGCCTGCGCCTTCTGCAACGTCAAGACCGGGATGCCGCGCGCGGTCGATCCGCTCGAGCCCGAGCATGTCGCCATCGCCGCGGCGCGGATGGGGCTTGAGCACATCGTCGTCACCTCGGTGGACCGGGATGACCTGCCCGATGGCGGCGCTGCGCAATTCGTCAAGGTGATCGAAGCGCTGCGCCGCACCACGCCGACGACCACGATCGAGATCCTCACTCCCGATTTCCGCGGCAAGATGCGCCGTGCAGTTGAGATGATCTGCGCGGCGGGGCCGGACGTTTACAACCACAATCTTGAAACCGTGCCGCGGCTCTATCCCACGATCCGCCCGGGCGCGCGCTACTATGCCTCGCTGCGCCTGCTGGAGGAGGTCAAGGCGCACAATCCGCTGATCTTTACCAAATCGGGGATCATGCTTGGCCTTGGCGAACAGCGGCTCGAGGTGCACCAGGTGATGGACGACATGCGCAGCGCCGATGTCGATTTCATCACCATGGGCCAATATCTCCAGCCCACGCCCAAACACGCCAAGGTCGAGGAATTCGTCACCCCCAAGGCCTTTGCCGCCTATGGCGCGATCGCACGGGCCAAGGGTTTCCTGCAGGTCGCCTCGAGCCCGCTTACCCGCTCGAGCTATCACGCGGGCGAGGATTTTGCCCAAATGCGCGCGGCGCGCGAAGCCAGGCTGGCGCGCAGCGGAGCCATGGCAGGCGTCTGATGCCTGGCATCCGCGAGACCCGCCGCCTGCCCTACAGCGCCGAACAGATGTTCGACCTCGTGGCGGACGTCGGGCGCTACGCCGAGTTCCTGCCCTGGGTGATCGCCACCAGGGTGCGCAGCAATTCGGACACCGAGATGCTGGCTGACATGGTGGTGGGCTTCAAGTCGATCCGCGAAAGCTTTACCTCGCGGGTGAAGAAGACCCGCCCGCGTGAGATCGATGTCCACTATGTCGATGGGCCGCTCAGCGATCTCGACAATGTCTGGACCTTCCGGGCGATCGATGCCCATAGCTGCGAGATCGACTTCATGGTCGATTTCACTTTCAAGAACCGCCTGTTCGAAAAGCTCGCCGGGAAATATTTCGACAAGGCCTTCCGCAAGATGGTGGAGGCCTTCGAGGCGCGCGCCGCGCAGCTTTATGGCAGCAGCAGCTCGAGCGCGCAGAGCGTTGCCTGACGGCGGATCGCGGCGCGGCCATCGGGGCCGTCGCCGCCGGGGAAGAACCTCAGCTCGCCCTCGGGCTCGCGCTCACCCTCGCGGGTGACCCGGGCAAAGACCACCGTTCCGACCGGCTTTTGCGCGGTGCCACCGCCAGGCCCGGCAATCCCGCTGATCGCCACCGCCACATCGGCCTTCGAGCGCTCGAGCGCGCCCTTCGCCATCGCCCAGGCGCAGGCCACCGAGACCGCGCCGAAGGTCTCGATGATGTCTGCGGCGACGCCCAGCATCTCCATCTTGGCCTCGTTCGAGTAGGTCACGAAGCTGCGATCGAGCACCGCTGAGGAGCCAGCGATCTCGGTCAGCGCCGCGGCCACCAGTCCGCCGGTGCAGCTTTCGGCCAGAGTCACCACGCGCCCGGCGGCGGCATTCTCGGCAATCACCCGCCCGGCCAGCGTGGCGATGTCGTCAGGCAGAAGGTGGGCCGCCATCACTTCCTCGGCGCGCCGGCAGCGGTCGGGCAGATCGAGGGGTTCTTGAGATCGGCCATTTCGGCAATGAAGGCGATGAGGCCGCCGACATTCTCGGTCGGCAGCGGGCTGATCAGTTCCACCCCGCGCTCGATACGGCTGCAATCATCGCCCTTGATCTCCTCGGCGATGAGCTGGCCGATCATGGCATCGACGAAGGGCCGCAGCGCCTCTTCGGGCATGGACGAGAGCATGGCGAGCATATCCGGCCCGCCATTGCCGGCATTCTTCGGATCGCTCGCCATGAAGGTCTTGAGCAGGCGGAAGGCGCCGGGCCAGGCCGCGTCCTGCCGGGCCCTGAAGGGGGTGATGAAGCCTTCGCCGCGGGCGCTGATGAAGCCATCGCGCGCAAGCCGGTTGGCACAAGCACTGCGCACCGCCTCATAGGCGATCGGCATGGCATAGACCACGCCGTCGCCGAGATCGGCGGGCGCGACACAGGCCTGGGTTTGTGCCGCAGCGGCCTCGCCGGTGAGGAGTGCGGCAAAGGCAAGCACGGGGGCAAGGAGCGATCGGGTCATGGCAGGGGTCCTCAGGTTGCGCGCAGGAGCGAGACGATGGCCTGGGCGGCGATGCCTTCGCCGCGGCCGGTAAAGCCGAGCCTTTCGGTGGTGGTGGCCTTGATGCTGACCGCAGCTTCATTGACGCCCATGAGGCGCGCCAGCTCGGCCCGCATCGCCTGGCGGTGAGGGCCGATCCTGGGCGCCTCGCAAATGAGCGTCAGATCGACATTGCCCACCACATAGCCCGCCGCGCGGGCGAGGCCCACGGCATGTTCGAGAAAGCGCCCCGAACGCGCACCCTTCCATTGCGGATCGCTGGGCGGAAAGTGGGTACCGATATCGCCCGCCCCGATCCCACCCAGCACCGCATCGGTGATGGCATGGAGCGCGACATCGGCATCGGAATGGCCGACCAGCCCTTGATCATGGGGAATGCGCACCCCGGCGAGCCAGAGTTCCTCGCCCGGGGCAAGGCGGTGCACGTCAAAGCCCTGGCCGATGCGGCAGAGGGGAAGGGCGGTCTCGTCCATCAGGTCCTCGGCAAAGGTGATCTTTTTGAGCCGCTCGTCCCCCTCGACCAGCGCCACCATGCCCCCGGCCGCGCGCAGCACCTGGGCATCATCTCCGGCATCGGCCGGGCCTTCCCACGCCCGGTGCGCGGCGAGGATCGCATCATAGCGGAAGGCCTGCGGGGTCTGCACCCGGCGCAGGTGCTCGCGCGGGGCGCTGCCCGCCATCAGTCCGCCCTCGTCGCGTGCGAGGCTGTCCACCACCGGCAGCACCGGGATCGCCCCGGGATGGTGCGCGAGTGCGGCGAGCAGGCGGGCGATAACGCCATGGGGCAGATCGGGACGCGCGGCATCGTGGATCAGCACGCGCGCGGGCGCGCAAGTCGCCAGCGCCTCGAGCCCGGCGCGCACCGATTCCTGCCGGGTCGCCCCGCCATGGACGATCCGCACGCCTGGGGCGCCCGCCAACACCTGGCGTGCGGCGTCCTCATGCTCTGGGCTGACCACCACCACGATCACATCGGCGCCCGCGCGCACGAGGCTGTCGATGGACCACAGCAGCACAGGCTTCCCGCGCAACATCCTGAATTGTTTCGGGGTATCCCCGCCGGCGCGCAGGCCTTTGCCGGCCGCCACGACCACGGCGGCAAAGGCGGGAAGGGTGGCGGCGGTCTCCATCGCAGCGGCTCGCTTAGGGTCTGGACGGGCCTTGGGCAATCCATTATGCGCCTGCCCATATTTTAGGCAAGTTTCCTGCATGACCGCGCTTCCCACCCCTCCGCCCCTGCGGCCCATCGCCATCGGCCCGGTGTGCGTGGCCGAGCCGGTGCTGCTGGCGCCGATGACGGGGGTGACGGACCTGCCCTTCCGCACCCTGGTGCGGCGCTATGGCTCGGGCCTCAACGTCACCGAGATGGTGGCGAGCGAGGCGGCGATCCGCGAAACCCGCCAGTCGCGCCAGAAATCCGCCTGGGACCGGATCGAGGAGCCGGTCTCGATGCAGCTGGTTGGCTGCGATCCGAAAAGCATGGCCGAGGCGGCCAAGCTGCAAGAAGGCAATGGCGCGGCGATCATCGACATCAATTTCGGCTGCCCGGTGCGCAAGGTGGTGGGCCAATATGCCGGCAGCGCGCTGATGCGCGAGGTGCCGCTGGCAATCAGGCTGATCGAGGCGACGGTGAAAGCGGTCAAGGTGCCGGTGACGGTGAAGATGCGCATGGGCTGGGATCATGACAGCCTCAACGCGCCCGAGCTTGCCCGGATCGCCGAGGATCTCGGGGTGCAGATGGTCACCGTCCATGGCCGCACCCGCAACCAGATGTACAAGGGCCATGCCGATTGGGCCTTCGTGCGCAAGGTCAAGGAGGCGGTGCGCATCCCGGTAATCGTCAATGGCGATATCTGCACCATCGCCGATGCCGCCTGCGCGCTTGAGCTTTCAGGCGCCGACGGGGTGATGATCGGGCGCGGCGCCTATGGCAAGCCCTGGCTGCTCGCGCAGGTGATGCATTGGTGGCGCACCGGCCAGGCCCTGCCTGGCCCAGGCCTCGAGGAGCAATATCGCCTGGTGGTCGAGCACTATCAGCGTATGCTCGATCACTATGGGCGCGAGACCGGGGTGAAGATGGCGCGCAAGCACCTGGGCTGGTACACCAAGGGGCTGCACGGTTCGGCCGAGTTTCGCAACCGGGTCAATTTCCTCGAGGATGCGGACGCGGTGCTGGGCGAGATCGCGCGCTTTTACGAACCCTTCCTGCTGCGCGAGGCGGCCTGAGCCGTGGCGACCCATCCGGCCGAACCGCCCGAGACCCGGAAGCCAGCCCACCCCGATGCCCGTGCGCAGATTGCCGGGCTGATCTTCGCCCTGCTGCTGATCGACGATGAGGGCGCTATCCGCGAGGTCAACCACGCCGCCGAGGATCTGATCGGCACCAGCGCCAGTCGCCTCATCGGCACTCGCCTCATCGACCGGCTCGGCCCGCTCGATCCCCGGGTCGAGGCGCGGCTTGCGGCGGGCGAGGAAGGGCTGGTGGTGCGCGATCTTGCCGTGCGGCTTTCGGGCAACGAGCTCAGGGTCAACCTCACGGTCTCGCCCCTGCCGCACCATCCGGGCTGGCGGGTGGTGACGCTCTCGCAACTGGGGCACGATGACAGCGCGGCCCCGGGAAGCGGTGAGGCGATGCTCGGCGCTCCGGTGGTGTTGGCGCACGAGATCAAGAACCCGCTCGCCGCCATCCGCGGTGCCGCCCAGCTGGCTGCCCGCAAGCTGCCCCATGTCGATCGCAAGCTGGCGCGGATGATCACCGACGAGGTTGACCGCATCGCCCGACTGATCGATCGGATGCAGCAGCTGGGCAGCACCCGCACCGGGCCGGTTGCCCCCTGCAATCCGCACGAGGCGGTGCGCGCCGCGGTGGCAACGCTGCGCGCCGCCGAAGCCGCGGGTGAGGCGATCGAGATCCGCGAGGAGTTCGACCCCTCGCTCCCCCCGGTGCTGGCCAATCGCGACGCGCTCGAGCAGGTGCTCATCAATCTGCTCTCCAACGCCCGCGACGCGGTGCTTGACCAGGGCGGGGCGGGGCAGATCACGGTGCAGACCCGTTTCGTCAGCGGGCTGGCCTTCAGTGCCATCCGCAATGGCCGGGCGGTGCCGCTGCCGATCGAGATCACCGTCACCGACAATGGCCCCGGGATCGATCCGGCGCTGCGCGACCACGTGTTCGAGCCTTTCGTCTCGTCCAAGCCTTCGGGCCAGGGGCTGGGCCTGTCGCTGGTGCGCAAGCTGGTGCGCGACATGAACGGCAATGTCAGCCATGAACGCGATGCGCGCGCCGGGCTCACCCATTTCCGCCTGCACCTGCCGCAGGCGCCCGAGGTGGCCTGAGCCCATGCCCAACCGTCTGCCGATCCTGCTGGTCGAGGACGATCCGGCGATTGCCATGGTGATCATTGCCGCGCTTGAGGACGAGGGCTTTGCCATCGCCCATTGCACCAGCATCGAAGCGCGCGACCGGCAATTGGCGCAGCGCGAGTTCGGGGTGATGCTCACCGACGTCGTCCTCGAGGATGGCGATGGCCTGGCGAGCCTTGCCAAGGTTCGTGCGCGCGCCCCAGAGATGCCGGTGATCGTGCTCTCAGCGCAGAACACGCTCGACACCGCGGTGCGGGCGAGCGAGAGCGAGGCCTACGAATATTTCCCCAAGCCCTTCGACCTTGACGAGCTGGTGCAGGCGGTGCGCCAGGCGGCGGGCGCGCGCACGAATGGGGGCGAGCCGGGCGAGGCGGCCGTGGGCACGGGCGAGACCATGCCGCTGGTCGGGCGCAGTCCGGCGATGCAGACGGTTTACCGGATGATCACCCGGGTGCTGCGCAATGACCTTACCGTGCTCATCACCGGGGAGAGCGGCACCGGCAAGGAGCTGGTGGCCGAGGCGATCCACGAGCTTGGCAACCGCCGCACCGGCCCATTCGTCGCGGTCAATACCGCCGCGATCCCTTCCGATCTCATCGAAAGCGAGCTGTTCGGGCACGAGAAGGGCGCCTTTACCGGCGCCATCGCCCAGGCGATCGGCAAGTTCGAGCAGGCCAATGGCGGCACGCTGTTTCTCGACGAGATCGGCGACATGCCGGCCGAGGCCCAGACCCGGTTGCTGCGCGCGCTGCAATCGGGGCGCATCCGCCGGGTGGGCGGACGGCAGGAAATCGCTGTCAATGTGCGGATCATCGCCGCCACCAACCGCGATCTGGCGCCAATGATCGCCGCCGGCACCTTTCGCGAGGATCTGTTCTATCGCCTCAACGTGGTGCCGATCCACCTGCCGCCACTGCGAGAGCGGCGCGAGGACATCGCCGCGCTGGCCCAGCACTTTCTCATCAAGGCGGCCGAGGATGGGCTGCCGCGCCGGCATCTCACCGCCGATGCCATCGCCCTGCTCGAGGCGCGCAGCTGGCGCGGCAATGTGCGCGAACTGCGCAATGTCGTTTATCGCCTGGCGCTGATGGCGCGCGAGGAGCGGATCGATGCCGCGGCGGTGCGCGACATCATCGGGCCGGAAATCGCCCCCGCTGGGCAGCCGGGCGAGCCCGCCAGCGGCTTTGGCGCGGCGCTGAGCGCCTGGCTCGCCGTCGAGGCGCCGCCTGCCGGAGCGCTCTATCACCGTGCGCTTGCCGCCTTCGAGAAGCCGCTGATTGAATATGCTCTCGGGCGCACCGGGGGCAACCAGCTGCGCGCGGCCCAGCTGCTCGGGATCAACCGCAACACCCTGCGCAAGCGGATCGGCGAGCTGGGGCTGGAGCCTGATCGTTTCGCCACCTCCTGAGCGCACCGCGCATCGGTGCGGCAGGGGCGGGCAGGCAACACTTTGTCCTTGCATGAATGCCACACCGCTGTTGTAAAGTGGCAACTATGCACCGCCCCGCTCCCAGCGCGCCCACTCCGCCCACCCGGCACCCGCCGCGCTGGTGGCGGCGTGCGCTCGTGGCGGCGCGCCGGGCCAATGTCTTTCTCTGGCTCGAGGTTGCCTGCGTTGTGGCGCTCGTGGCAGCGGTGGCGGCGACCTATGCCGCCTATGACCGTTCCGCCCGGCCCGACGATCTCCTGCCGACGATGCAGGTCTCGGTGCTGCTGATGGCAACGCTGGTGCCGGCAATGACGCTGCTGGTGCTGATCGGGCGTCGCCTCGCGCTGCGCCGCGCCGCGGGCAGCACCGCGCGGCTGCATGTGCGCCTGGTGTTCTTCTTCTCGTTGGTGGCGGCGGTGCCTACGCTGCTGGTGGCGGGCTTTGCCGCCTTCCTGTTCCAGTCGGGTGTCGATTTCTGGTTTTCCGATGAATCGCGCGGGCTGATGGAAAACGCCAATGCTCTCGCGCAGAACTATTATGACGCCAACCAGCGCGATGTCGAACAGAACACCATCACCATGGCCACCGACATGCGCGACATCCTTGCGCGGGTGCCGATCACCGATCCCGACTTTCCCGATTTCTATGCCTATCAGGCCCAGGCGCGCGAAATCTCCGAAAGCGCCATTCTCCAGCGCATGGCCGATGGCTCCCTGCGCACCGCGGCTATCCTGAACCTCACCAAGGACAACAGCCCGCTGGCCTTCAGCCGCGCTGCGCTGCCACGGCTCGACAAGGGCGAGTTTGCCGTGGTCGTGGGCAGTCCCGAGCGGATCGAGGCGCTGGTGCCGATCGATCCGGTGAGCGGGATCTATCTCTACAATGCCCGCACCACCGAAGAGACGATGTTCAATTCCTGGTCGCGCGCGCAATCGATCGTCGCCGCCTATGATCGGCTCACCGGCAATGCGCGGACGCTACAGCTGCGTTTCAACATCGCTCTGGTGGCGGTGAGCCTGCTGCTTGTGGGCATGGCGATTTGGTTTGCACTGCGCTTTGCCGACCGCCAGGTCGAGCCGCTCACCAATCTGGTCGCCGCGGCGCGCAAGGTGGGGCAGGGCAATTTCGCGCTGCGGATCGACGGGCGCACCGGGGCCGACGAGATCGGGCTGTTGAACCGCGCGTTCAACCGCATGACCGCGCAGCTCGAAAAGCAGACCCGAGCGTTGATGAATGCCAACCGCCAGATCGATGATCGCCGCGCCTTCACCGAGGCGGTGCTCGAATCGGTGAGCGCCGGGGTGATCTCGGTCAACGCCGCGCGCGAGGTGACGCTGATGAACTCCTCCGCCCAGCGGCTGCTCGGGCCGGAGGACAGCCGGGCTGCGGGCGGTGGGATGATCGGCCAGTCGCTCGAGACGCTCTCGCCCGAGCTGGCCCGGCTGATCAGCGAGGGCAAGGAGCGCGCGATCATTACCCATGCCAAGGGGAGCGAACTGTTGACCCTCGCGGTCAAGGTGGCTCCGGGAAGCGAGGGCCAGGTGATCACCTTCGAGGATATCACCCGCCAGCTGCTCGACCAGCGTCAGGCGGCCTGGTCCGATGTGGCGCGGCGGATCGCGCACGAGATCAAGAACCCGCTCACCCCGATCCAGCTCGCGACCGAGCGCCTCAAGCGCCGCTATCGCACCCAGGTGGACGCGACCGATCAGGCGCTGTTTGACGACCTTACCAACACCATCGTGCGCCAGGTGGGGGGCCTCAGGAAGATGGTCGATGAGTTCTCCTCCTTCGCCCGCCTGCCCAAGCCGGTGTTCCGCGACGAGGACGTGCTCGATCTCGTGCGCCAGGCGGTGTTCCTACAGGAGGTCGCGCATACCGGGATCGCCTTCAGCGTGAACGCTTCGGGCTTGCCTGACCGCGAGATCCGCTGCGATCGCCACCAGTTCGGCCAGGCCATGACCAACGTGCTCAAGAACGCGGTCGAAGCGGTCGAGGCGCGCGCCGCCGAGGCCAAGGGCGCCTATGCCGGTGAGATCGCGGTGAGCTTGAGCGATCACGGCGATACGATCAGCGTGACGATCGAGGACAATGGCATCGGTCTTCCGGCCGACCGTGAGCGGATCGTCGAGCCCTATGTCACCACCCGCGAAAAGGGCACGGGACTGGGCCTCGCGATCGTCAACAAGATCGTCGATGAACACGGCGGTGACATGAGCTTTGCAAGCGCCCCGAGTGGCGGCACCCGTGTCACCTTGCGCTTCGCCCGCAACCCCCAGCCCCCCGAGGCAGGTGGCGCATGAGCGCGCCTGATCCCACACCCTTCCACGAATCCGAGGAATGAGCCGATGGCGCTTGAAATCCTGATCGTCGATGATGAGCGCGACATTCGCGAACTGGTCGCAGGCGTGCTCAGCGATGAAGGCTATGTCTGCCGCACCGCGGCGGACAGCACCGCCGCGCTCGCCGCGATCGACGAGCGCCGGCCGAGCCTGGTGCTGCTCGATGTCTGGCTCCACGGCAGCCCGATGGACGGGCTCGAACTGCTCGATGCGATCAAGGCGCGCGAGCCCAATCTTCCGGTGATCATCTTCTCCGGGCACGGCAATATCGACACCGCGGTTGCCGCAGTCGGACGCGGGGCGATGGACTTCATCGAAAAGCCCTTCGAGGCCGAGCGCCTGCTGCTGCTGGTCGCCCGCGCCACCGAGACCGAGCGGCTGCGGCGCGAGAACAGCCGGCTGCGCGAAGGCAGCTGGGGCAATGCCGAGTTCACCGGCAATTCGCCCGCGATCAACGCCGTGCGCGCGACCTTGAAGCGCGTGGCGGGCACTGGCAGCCGGGTGCTGATCTCCGGCCCTCCCGGCGCGGGCAAGGAAGTGGCAGCGCGCCTGCTCCATGCCTGGAGCCCGCGGGCCAACAATGCCTTCGTGCTGGTCAATTCCGCCCGGATCACCCCGGAGCGCTTCGAGCAGGAGCTGTTCGGCGAGGAATCGGGCGGCAAGCTGGTGCGCCCGGGCCTGCTCGAACTGGCCGACGGCGGCACGCTCTATCTCGACGAGATCGCTGATATGCCGCTGTCCACCCAGGCGCGCATCCTGCGCGTGCTCACCGACCAGAGCTTCGTGCGGGTGGGGGGCACCCGCCAGATCGGGGTCGATGTCCGTGTGGTCTCCTCCACCACCCGCGATCTCAGCGTGGAGATGGCGGAAAAGCGCTTCCGCGAAGATCTGTTCTATCGGCTCAACGTGGTGCCGGTGTCGATCCCCTCGCTCGCCCAGCGGCGCGACGACATCCCCGCGCTCGCCGAGCATTTCTTCACCCGCTATGCCACCGATCAGGGCCTTGCCCCGCCCGAACTTTCCGCCGAGGCGATCGCCGCGCTCCAGGCATACGACTGGCCCGGCAATGTCCGCCAATTGAGGAACGTGGTCGAGCGCACCATCATCATGACCCCGCGCGAGAAGCTGACCACGATCGAGCCGGACATGCTCCCGCCGGAAATCATTGGCGGGCAGATCGCGCTTGCCAGCGAGAGCCTCTCGGCGATCATGGGCGTGCCGCTGCGCGAGGCGCGCGAGAGCTTCGAGCGCGAATATCTGGCGATCCAGATCCGCCGCTTCTCGGGCAATATCTCCAAGACCGCGAGCTTCATCGGGATGGAGCGCTCGGCTTTGCACCGCAAATTGAAGCTGCTCGGCATGGCCGACCGGCGTGACGGCGAGGGGTAAGCGCGCAGCGCCGCGCGGCAAAGTCGCGGCAAAATGACACCTTGTCGCAGCCGGCTCGAGTCGCCATTATGCATTCATGGCGGGCTTGGTGGACGGCTCGCTTGACCTGCGGACCGCAAGGGCGGCCGCCAAGAACAGGAGCTTAGACGATGGCCAGCGGACGAACGCTCTCTCCCCGTCCGGTTGCGCGTGCCGCGACAGCGGCCGAAGTGCGCACCAGCCCCGGGCCCGGCACCAGCGGCCCCGGCGCGCGGCCCGGCAACCTGCAGGACGCCTTTCTCAACCTGCTGCGCAAGCACAAGGTGCCGGTCACCATGTTCCTGGTGAAGGGCGTGAAGCTGCAGGGGATCGTCACCTGGTTTGACAATTTCTCGATCCTGCTGCGCCGCGATGGCCAATCGCAGCTGGTCTATAAGCACGCGATCAGCACGATCATGCCCGGCCAGGCGCTCGATCCGGCGCAGTTCATCGCCCCGGCAGGCGGCAAGAAGCAGCGGCTGCTTCAGGACGTGTTCCTGAGCCGCGTCGCCGAGGCGCAGGTGCAGGTGACGATGTTCCTCGTGAACGGCGTGATGCTCCAGGGCCGGATCGCCGCCTATGACCTGTTCTGCATGTTGCTCGAGCGTGATGGGGCAGTGCAACTGGCCTACAAGCACGCGGTCTCGACCATCCAGCCCGCAGCGCCGGTCGATCTCACCGTTGCCGATGATGACGCGCCGGCGAGCGATGATGGGGCCGACGACTGAGCTTTTCCGCTGACCACGCCAATGAGGTGACCCGCGGGGCGCGGGCTCTTGTGCTGTGCCCGGATATCCGCACCCAGCACCATGACCTGGCACCCGCCGAGCGCCTCGCCGAGGCCGAGGGGCTGGCGCGGGCGATTGGCCTTGTCATTGTCCATGCGGCGATCCTGCCGGTGCGGCGGGTGCAGCCCAACACCCTGTTCGGCTCGGGCCAGGTGGCCAATATCGCTGCCTGGTGCGAACTTCACGCGGCCGAACTGGTTATCGTCGATGGTGCGCTCAGCCCGATCCAACAGCGCAATCTCGAGGATCGGCTGAAACGCAAGGTGATCGACCGCACCGGCCTCATCCTCGAGATCTTTGGCGAACGCGCCGCCACCGCCGAAGGGCGCCTGCAAGTGGAACTGGCGCATCTCGACTATCAGCAGAGCCGCCTGGTGCGCAGCTGGACCCACCTTGAGCGCCAGCGCGGCGGCTTCGGCTTTCTCGGCGGGCCGGGCGAGACCCAGATCGAGGCTGACCGGCGGATGATCCGCCAGCGCATGGCGCGCCTGAGGCGCGAGCTTGATCAGGTGCGCAAGACCCGCAAGCTCCACCGCGATCGGCGCGAGCGAGCACCCTGGCCGGTGATTGCGCTGGTTGGCTATACCAATGCCGGCAAGTCCACCCTGTTCAACCGTCTCACCGGCGCTCAGGTGATGGCAGAAGACCTGCTCTTTGCCACGCTTGATCCGACCATGCGGGCCATCAGCCTGCCGGGGGTGGACAAGGCGATCCTGTCCGACACCGTGGGCTTCATCTCCGATTTGCCGACGCAATTGGTGGCGGCTTTTCGCGCCACGCTCGAGGAAGTGACCGCCGCCGATGTGATCTGCCACGTGCGCGACATGGCCAACCCGAGCCACGGGGCGCAGAAGAAGCAGGTGATCGAGGTGCTCGCCGATCTTGGCGTTGCAGACCGCGAGACCGGGGCGGGGACGGTTCCGATCCTCGAGGTGTGGAACAAGTGCGATCTTCTGCCACAACCGGCCCGGGCCGAACTGGCCGAGGCCGCCGCGGGGCAGGGGGCGGTGTTGGTCTCGGCGGCAACGGGGGAGGGGGTGGAGCGGCTCGAGGCCGAGCTTGCGCGCCTGCTGACCGGCGCAGCGCGCGAGTTGAGCCTCACCGTACCGCTTGCCGATGGCCGGCGGATCGCATGGCTTCACGCCCATGGCGAAGTGCTGGCTGAGGAAGATGCGGGCGAGAGCGAGGTGGATGGCCCCTTGCGCCGCTTGCGGGTGCGGCTCAAGCCGAAGGAATTGGGACAGTTCTCAAGACTTTCCTGAAATTTATCAGGCTTTCTTGACCTTCTGCCACAATTCTTCCTGGGCTTCGAGCGAGAGCTTCGGGAAAGCCTCGGGCCCGGCAAGGCTTTCCATCGCGCGGAAGCGGCGTTCGAACTTGGCATTGGCGGCGCGCAGCGCGTCCTCGGCGCCGATGCCGTGGGCACGCAGGAAATTGACCACGGCAAAGAGCAGATCGCCGGCTTCCTCGAATCTTTCGAGATCGCTGCCTGCCGCCTTCAGCTCGGCGATCTCCTCGGCGATCTTGGCTTCGGCGCCCGAGGGATCCGGCCAGTCGAAGCCGGTGCGCGCGGCGCGCTGCTGCAATTTTTGCGCGCGCAGCAGCGCGGGCAGCGCGAGTGCGACACCATCGAGCGCGCTGGTCGTGCCCTTGGCGGCGCGCTCGCGGGCCTTGAGATCTTCCCAGCGCGCACTGTCCATGCTGCCGCCTTCAGAGCCGAAGATGTGGGGGTGGCGCGCTTCCATCTTGTCACTGATCGCCGCGGCCACATCGGCAAAGGCAAAGTGGCCGGCTTCTTCGGCCATGCGCGCGTGGAACACCACCTGGAGCAGCAGATCGCCAAGTTCGTCCTTGAGATCGGCCATGTCGCCGCGGGCGATGGCATCGGCGACTTCGTAGGCTTCCTCGATGGTATATGGCGCAATGCTGGCAAAATCCTGCGCCAGATCCCATGCGCAGCCACTTTGCGGATCGCGCAGACGGGCCATGATCGCAAGCAGGCGGGCAACCGCAGCCGCGGGAGCTTCAGGCGATTGGGAGGAGTGCGCGGACATGACGATCCCCAAGATGGATAATATATATTATGTAAAATACGCCAGAGGTGGCGAAAATCCCGGCGGCGCCGCGACGGCCTCCGCCACCAGCAGCAGCCCGAGAAAAATCGCGATCCACACCAGCGCCATGCGCACAAGCTGGCTCCAGCCGAGCCGATACGACGCAAGCGCGCTCGCGGCGAAGAACAGCCAGGCAAGTCCGGTGATGATGGTGAGCACCTCGCCGCTCACGCGACCAGCTCCAGCCCGTCATGGCCGACGATCACGAAATCGGGCACTTCAGCGCACAGCGTACGATAATCCATGCTCTTGTCGAGGTGGCTCAGCACCAGGTGGCGGGCCCCCGCGCGCTCACCCAGCTCGATCGCCAGCGCCAGATGGGCATGGGTGGGATGCGGTTCGCGCCGCAGACAATCGCTCACCAGGATGTCAACGCCGGCGAAGAGATCCACCATCTCGGGCGTAATCGCACTATAATCAGTGGCATAAGCGATAGACTTCCCATCGGCTTCGAAGCGATAGCCGGTGGTCTCGCCCGATCCATGGGGCATCTGGCACCAGTCCACCGCAAAGCCGGCGATCACCTTGAGCCGATCAAGCGTGTCGAGCGCGCAAATCGCCTGATAGCCATCCTGCGCGGCAAAGACATAGCCGAAACGCTGACGCAGCCGCCGCACGGTCTCAGCCGAAGCGAACCCCGGGATCGGCGCGGCGCGGCCATAGCGCAGCACCCGCAAATCGTCGATGCCGTGGCAGTGGTCGGCATGGTCATGGGTCCAGAACACCGCGTCGATGCTGGCGATACGGTTGGCGAGCAGCTGCGCGCGGCAATCGGACGAGGTATCGACCAAGAGCCGCCGCCCCTCGGCGCTTTCGACCAGGATCGACACCCGGGTGCGGCGGTTGCGCGGCTCGGCCGGGTCGCAGGCCCCCCAGTCACCCGCCCCGTCAGGCCCGCCGACCCGCGGCACCCCGGTGGATGTGCCCGAGCCGAGCATCACCAGCTTCACGCCCGGGCCTTTCGGAAAAGCGCGAAGAAATTGGCGCTGGTCTGCGCTGCCAGGGTCTCCGCATCGGTCCCGCGCAGGGACGCGAGAAAACGGGCGGTGTCTGCAACATAAGCGGGCTCGCACACGCGGCCCCGATGCGGCACCGGCGCGAGGAACGGACTGTCGGTCTCGATCAGCAGCCGATCTTCAGGAATGGTTCTCGCCACCTCCTGCAAGGCCTTGGCATTCTTGAAGGTGACGATGCCCGAAAGCGAAATGAACAGGCCCAGCGCCAGCACCTTCTCGGCAAAGTCGGCCGAGGCGGTGAAGCAATGGATCAGCGCCGGAAAGGCCCCCTCGCCCTGCTCCTCGGCGAGGATCGCATAGGTGTCCTCCTCGGCATCACGGGTGTGGATGATGAGCGGCAGACCGGTTTCACGCGCAACCGAAATATGCATCCGGAACAGAGCCTTCTGCGCCTCTCTGTCGGAATGATCGTAATAATAGTCGAGCCCCGTCTCGCCGATCGCGATCACCCGCGGGTGCTGCGTGGCGGCAAGCAGCGCGCCGCGCCCGAGATCACGGTGGGCATCGGCCTCGTGCGGGTGAATGCCGACGCTGGCATAGACATCCGCCTCGCGCGCCGCGGTGGCGATCACCTGGTCCCATTCGCCCTGGCGGGTGGAGATGTTGAGCATCGCCCCCACGCCTGCGGCCCGGGCGCGCGCGAGCACCCCCGCCTGATCCTCGACGAGACCCTTATATTCAAGATGGCAATGGCTATCGACCAGCATTGCTGCGGCTCATGCTTCTTCTGGTGCCAGTTCCAGCCGGGGGAACAGCGGCGTCGGCGGGGCAATCACGTGGCCGCTGCCGGCAAGCTCGCCATACCAATCGGCGGCGAACCCCCCAAGGCCGCGCGCCGCCTCGGGCACGCCCAGCATGTCAAGCAGCCGCGCGCTGCTCGCCGGGATCACCGGGCTGATCGCCACCGCGAGGCGACCGATGGCGATGCACAGCGTCGCCAGCACGCTCTCCATCCGCGCCGGATCGGTCTTGCGCAGGGTCCATGGTGCCTCGGCATCGATATAGGCGTTGCAGGCAAAGACCGCCTGGAGCCAGGCCTCGACCGCCTGTTGCAGCGCCAGCGCCGCGAAGGCCTCGGGCATGTCGCTCTCGGTCGCCCGCGCCACCGCATCGAGGAGCGCGCGATCCGCCGCGCTTTCCGCTCTGCGCTGTGGCAGCCGCCCATCGAGGTTCTTGGCGATAAAGCCGAGCGTGCGCTGCGCGAGATTGCCAAAGGCATTGCCCAGCTCGCCATTGGCCCTTTGCACAATGGCTTCGGGTGAATAGCTGCCATCCTGCCCGAAGGCGACCTCGCGGATCAGGAAGTAGCGCAAGGCATCCACCCCGAAGCGCTCGGCGAGCGCCAGCGGATCGGTGACATTGCCGAGCGACTTTGATTCCTTCTGCCCGCGGTTGAGCAGGAACCCATGGCCGAACACCTTCTGCGGCAGCGGCAGCCCCGCACTCATCAGAAAGGCCGGCCAATAGATGGTGTGAAACCGCACGATATCCTTGCCGATGAGATGCAGGCTCGCCGGCCAGAAGCGCGCCATCAGCTCGGTCTCGTCGGGATAGCCCAGCCCGGTGAGGTAGTTGGTGAGCGCATCGACCCACACATACATCACATGTCCATCGCTGCCCGGAACCTTCACCCCCCAATCAAAAGAGGTGCGGCTGACCGAAAGATCGCGCAGCCCCTGTTCGACAAAGGCAATCATCTCGTTGCGCCGGCTTGCCGGTTCGAGAAAGCCGGGCTGCTTCAACAATTCAAGCAATTGGCCTTCATACTTCGAAAGGCGGAAGAACCAGCTTTCCTCCACCGTCCATTCCACCGGCGTGCCTTGCGGGGAGAGCTTCTCGCCCCCCTCGCCCGGCACCAGCTCGGCCTCGTCATAGAAGGCCTCGTCGCGCACCGAATACCAGCCCTCGTAGCGATCAAGATAGAGATCGCCGTTTTCCGCCATCGCCTGCCACAGCGCCTGGCTGGCGCGGTGATGATCGGGCTCGCTGGTGCGGATGAAACGATCATAAGAGACGTTCAGTCGATCGCACATCTCCCTGAAATAGGAAGACATTTCATCAGCCAACTGGCGCGGGGCAAGGCCCTGCTCGGCGGCCTTGCGCGCCATCTTGAGGCCGTGTTCATCGGTGCCGGTCTGGAACCGCACCGGCCGGCCGGCCAGGCGGTGATAGCGCGCGATCACATCGGCGGCGATCGCTTCGTAGGCATGGCCGATATGCGGCCTGCCATTGGGATAGCTGATCGCGGTGGTGATGTAGAAGGGGGTGTCAGCCATGGGCCGGTTCGCTAGCCGGGGCGGCTGCGACAAGCAAGCCGCCGATCTCGAAGGCAAGCAGGCCGGGATCGAAATTGGCGGTGGGAGCCTCAGCCGCGAGCCTCACCAGCGCCGTATGGGTCTCGATCAGCTTCAGGCGGTGGGCATCGTCGGCAGTGGCGCGCGCCCGCGCGGCGACCAGCGCCTGGGCAAGCTCGAGCACTGCCTGCACCCGCTCGCGCGCGGGGCGCGGGCCGATCAGCCGGGCAAGCTCGCCGCGCCCCTGAAGGCCCCTATCCCCGCTGCCGATCAGCGCGTCGATCGCGCGCGCCACCGGGCCAAGCTCCTCCTCGGCAAAGCGCCGCGCCACGCCGAAGGAGCCTTGTGCGGCGGCGATCGCCTGCGGATCGGCACCCAGCCCCTCAGCCTCGAGCATCGCGGCCAATTCCTGTGCGCTCAGGGTGGGAAAGCGCAGCATCCGGCAGCGCGAGCGGATGGTCGGCAAGAGCCGGGCCGGGCGGTGGCAAATGAGCAGGAAAAAAGTGCCTGCGGGCGGCTCCTCGAGGCTCTTGAGCAGGGCATTGGCCGCGGGCTTTTCGAGATCATCGGCCGGATCGACGATGATCGCCCGGCGGCTGCCCAGACTCGGGCGGGTGACGAGCCGCCGCTGCATCGCACGGATCTGGGCGATGCGGATCGAGCGGGCGCGCTCGAAGGGCTTGCCTTCGGCCATGTCGCGCGCGGCCTTGTCGTCCTTGGGGCCATAGGTGAGGGTGATGATATCGGGATGCTCGCCCGGCGGCTGCGGCACTCCCGGCTCGGCGACCAGTGCCCGCGCCGCGGCAAGGGCAAAGTCGCGCTTGCCCAGCCCCTCCTTGCCCGCGAGCAGCCAGGCGTGGTGCATCCGCGCGCCGGCAAGCGCCTCGCGCCACTGCCGCCAGGGCTCAGCATGGTTGGGCCAGGCGCTCACGCTTCCTCCCCGCCGAGAAGATCGCTGAGCGCATCGAGCACGCGGGCATGGACCGCTTGGGGCGTGCCGCTCGCCTCGATCCGGGCAAAGCCGCAAGGATCGCGCGCGGCCATGGCGCGAAAGGCCGCGGCCACCTTGCGGTGATAGGCGAGCGGGCGCCCGCCGATCGCATCGCTGTGCGCTCCGTCGCGCGCGGCGAGCCTTGCGGCGAGCGCGGCCTCGTCGACCTCGAGCAGGATCACCCGGTCGGGGCGCAAGCCACCGCTGCCAAAGGCGTGCAGCGCGCAGATCGCCTCATCGCCAAGCCCGCCCGCCGCGCCCTGATAGGCCCGGCTCGAATCGACGAAGCGGTCACACACCACCACAGCGCCGCGCGCCAGCGCCGGGCGGATCAGCCGCGCGACATGATCGGCCCGCGCCGCTGCAAAGAGCAGCGCCTCGGCCTCCGCCCCCCAGCCCTCACCCGGCGGGGCGAGCAGCAGGGCGCGGATCACCTCGGCGCCCGGCGTGCCGCCCGGCTCGCGGGTGGTGACGACCTCACGCCCGCGCGCGCGCAGCGCTTCGGCAAGCAGGCGCGCCTGGGTGGACTTGCCTGCCCCCTCCCCACCTTCAAAGGCGATGAAGATGCCGCGCGCTGCGCTCATGCAAAGGGCTCCAGCAGCGCGTTGCGGATGCGCGCCAGCGGCCCGGCCTTCGCAACCGCTTCGGCGGCGACAAGCGGAATGCGCGCGGGAGGAAGGCCGGGGCCGGTGATCTCAAGCACCGCGATCTCCTCACCCTTGGCAATCGGCGCGCGCAGCGGCCCGTCATAGCGGATCACGGCGGCAAGCGGCGGGCTTTGCCCGCGCGGCAGGTTGATCGCCACCGGCCCGCGCGCCACCAGCCTCACATGGCGGGCCGCCCCATCCTGCACCCGCGCGCTGCCCACCACGTGGCCGGGCGAAAACAGGAGGCGGTGATCGAAGGCAGCAAAGCCCCATTCGGTGTAGGCACGCGCAAGGCGCGCGCGCAGCCGCCCACTCTCCACCCCGGCGAGCACCAGCACCAGTCGCTGGCCATCACGCGCTGCGGTGCCGAGATAGGTGAAGCCCGCCTCGTTGGTAAAGCCGGTCTTGATTCCGTCCGCTCCCGGCACGCGGCCGATCATGGGATCGTGATTGACCTGCGCGATTCCCTTGTAGGCAAAGCCGGCGCGCCCGATGTAATAGCCCAGCTTGTCCGGGTGGCGTGTCACCAGCGCGCGGGCGAGCGTGACGAGATCGCGCGCTGTGGTGAAGGTGCGCCCTTCATCGGGCCAGCCATTGGGCGTCGCAAAATGGCTGCCATGCATCCCCAGCGCTCGGGCGGTGCGGTTCATCGCCGCCGTCCAGGCGGCGAGCGAGCCGGCCCCGCCCTCGGCCAGCACCGCGGCGCCATCATTGGCCGAGACATTGGCAATGCCGAGCAGCAGATCGTGCACCCGCACCGGCTCGCCCGGCTCGAGAAACATGGTCGAGCCCTTGCGCCGCCAGTCGCGCGCCAACGCCGGGCTCATGGCAAAGACCTGGTCGGGATCGAGCCTGCCCGCCGCGATCAGCTCGAAGGCGAGATAGAGCGTCATCACCTTGGCGACCGAGGCCGGGACGAAGCGCCGATCGGGGTCGCGCGCATGCAGCACCTGCCCGCTGGACAGATCGACCAGCATGGCCACCGGCGCCTCCTGTGCCGTGGGAGGGGCCGGCACAAACACGCCGGAATCAGGCAGCGCAGCCCGGGCGGGCACCGCGAGGGCGACAAGGGCAAGCAAGGGGGCAAGCAGGCGCAGGATCAGGGGCATTGCAGACACGCGCCCGCTATATCGCCGCGGCGCTGCCTTGGCGAGGCACGCGCCGGGCTCAATCACGAATGGCATCGGCAAGCAGGCCGACGCTCAGCGCATAATAGCTCGAGCAGTTGTATTCGAGAATGGCACGGAAATTGCCGGTGAGCAGCCAGGCGGGCTGGCCAGGCCCGTCGGGCTGAAACAATGAGGCCATGACGTCATCACCAATGCCGACCATGGGCTCGATGCCAAGCGCGCGCCACTCGGCAATGGTGCGCCAGCGGCTGAAGCGCTCGTGCACCCGCGGGCATTGGGGGGCGACCAGCCGGCTGCGCTGGCTCGCCATGTCGAAGCCCGCTGGCACGTGCGCACGCACGCCCCAGGGCTCGCCGGCGCGCCAGCCGGCATCGCGCAGATAATTGGCGATCGAGGCGAAGGTATCGGCGCGGTTGGTGAAGATATCCGCGCGCCCGTCGCCATCACCATCGCTGGCAAGGCGCAGATAGACGCTGGGCAGGAACTGCGGATTGCCGAAGGCCCCGGCATAGGAGCCGACCAGCTGCGCGCGGTCATAGCCCTTTTCGGCCACCTTCATCAGCGCCACGAATTCGCCCGCGAACAGCTCGCGCCGCCGCCCTTCCCAGGCAAGCGTGGCAAGGCTGCGGGCGAGATCGAAATCGCCCTTCACCCGGCCATAGCTGGTCTCGTGCCCGAAGATCGCCACCAGGATCGGCCCCGGCACGCCATAGCGTGCCTCGATTGCGGCAAGCGTGCTCTGGCTTTGGGCATAGACCGCCCTCCCCCCGCCGATCCGCGCGGCATCGACATGGGTGCGGATATAGTCGGCCATCGGCGGATAGCCGCGGGTGGTGGCGCTGCCGGGCTGGTTCCGATCGAGCGCGATCACCCTTGGATTGGGGGTGAGCCCTGCGGTCATGCGTTCGATGGTCGCCTCGCTCACACCTTCGGCCCGGGCGCGGGCCTTGAGCAGCTCGAGATAGGCATCGAAGGGCAGGTCAGCAGCCGCCCGCGCGGTCACAGGCGCCGAGACGGGCGGCGCGGTGAGCGCAGCAAGGGCCAGCGCGATGGCGGGAAGCAACCGGGGAATCATGGCCCAAGGGATGTCACAGCTTGACTGAATTCCCAACAGCCCGATTGCGCTTGTCAGCCCTTGGAGAGCGAAGGTGGATGACAATGCCGCGGCATCGCGCTAGCGGCGTTAATGCGCATCGACAGATAGCCGGCTGGTTCAAGGCCGCGGTCTTGGAGTCGCAGGCGCGGCAAGGCGCCGGAGATGTCACCGCAGGTGACAATACCGCCGTCTGGCGTTAGCCAGCCGAGGCACAGGACAGGTGGCCGAGTGGTTTAAGGCAGCGGTCTTGAAAACCGCCGTAGGTGCAAGCCTACCGTGGGTTCGAATCCCACCCTGTCCGCCAGACCTGCCAGAGGCAAGGCTGAAGGCGAGGATTGGTGCGAGAAAGCGCGCCGGGTTCGGAAGCGAAAGACGCAAGGCGCCGGAGCCGGCTGGAGCGAAGCGAGAGGCCTATCCCTCCCTGTCCGCCAGCCCGGCTTTCGCGGCCAAGGTTCAGGCCCTCGCCCGCACCAGCCAGGCCTTGCACCCCAGCATCACCCCCTCGCCGGGTCGGTAATGGCGGGCAAACATGGCTTCAAGGTCGGCGCGCGCCGCGGCGAGCACCGCCTCGCCCTGTTCGGCGAGGATGCGGCCTGCGGCCATCGAGGCGAGTGCGAAGGCGGTGGCCTCTTCTGGCGTCGCGCTCGGGCCGCCGACGGCTTGCTCGCCCTGGTAGGCCTCGGCCTCGAAACCGGCAAAGCCCGCAGCAGTCAGCACTTCATCGAGATAGCCAAGATCCTCGAAGGCAAAGGGCCCGGGCGCGCGCGGCACGGCGGGGGGCACGTCGACATGGGCGCGCACCACGCCCATGATCTCCATCATCCAGGCATTGTCCCGCGGGTGTGCCCAGACCGCAAGGTCGATGCGCGCCCCGGGCGCAAGCATGGCCTTGAGGTTGGCAAAAGCGGGCACGGGTTCGGGGAAGAACATCGCGCCGAAGCGCGAGAACAGCCGGTCGAAGAGCGGCCCATCGATCCGGGCGGTGGCCGCATCGGCGCAGACGAAGCGCGCCCTGCTCCTCGCGTCCGCGGCGCGCTCCTCAGCCGCCGCGATCAGCATCGGGGCGATATCGAGGCCGAGCGCCTCGCCCTCCGGCCCGACCGCCTGGGCAATCGCCATCGTCGTCGCGCCGCCGCCGCACCCAAGGTCGAGCACGCGCTCGCCGGGCTGGTAGGCCGCCCGCGCCAGCAGCGCTGCGCCGATGGGGGCGATCATGCCTTCGAAGCGATCAAGATTGGCGAGCCAGCGCGCGCCCATCTCGCCGGCCCAGTCCTCGCCCTTCAGCGCCTCTGGGGAAGCCTCGCCCATCAGAAGTGCAGCGCCCGGCCAAAGGCATCGAGCACGCTCTCGTGCATCATTTCCGAGAGCGTCGGGTGCGGGAAGATGGTCTGCATCAGCTCGGCCTCGGTGGTCTCGAGGGTCTTGCCGATGGTGTAGCCCTGGATCAGCTCGGTGACTTCCGCGCCGATCATGTGCGCGCCCAGAAGCTCGCCAGTCTTGGTATCGAACACGGTCTTGATGAAGCCCTCGGCCTCGCCCAGCGCAATCGCCTTGCCATTGCCGATGAAGGGGAAGGTGCCGACCTTTACCTCATAGCCAGCCTCGCGCGCCTTGGCCTCGGTGAGGCCCACGCTGGCGATCTGCGGGTGGCAATAGGTGCAGCCCGGGATGTTGTTGCGGTTGAGGGGGTGCGGGTGGACTTCGCCATTGCCGAGTTCCTGCGCGATGGCTTCGGCGCAGGTCACGCCTTCGTGGCTCGCCTTGTGCGCCAGCCAGGGGCCGGGGGTGCAATCGCCGATCGCCCACAGCCCCGGCGTCCTGGTGCGGCCATAGGGATCGATCTGGATGAAGCCGCGCTCCATCTCGACGAGGCCCTCAAGGCCGATCCCTTCGGTGTTGGGCACGATGCCGATGGCGACGATCACATGGGTGAAATCGCTGGTGCTGCTGGTGCCCGCCTTGTCCTTTATCGTGGCGGTGATGCCGGTATCCCTGACCTTGACCGCCTCCACTCCGGCACTGGTCAGCACCGTGATGCCCTGCTTCGAGAGGCTCTTTTCGAGGAAGGCCGAGACATCGGCATCCTCCACCGGCACGATCCGATCGAGCATTTCGACCACCGTCACCTTGCTGCCGAGATCGTTGTAGAAGCTCGCAAACTCGATCCCGATCGCGCCCGAGCCGATCACCAGCAGCTTCTCGGGCAATTCGGCCGGGGTCATGGCGTGGCGATAGGTCCACACCCGCTTGCCATCGGCAGGGGCGAAGGGCAGTTCGCGCGCACGCGCGCCAGTGGCGATGATGACGTGCTTGGCCGAAAGGCTCTCCTCACCCTTCTCGCCCTTCACGGTGAGCGTTGTCGGGCCGGTGAGGCGCCCCTCGCCCATGTGCACGGCGATCCTGTTCTTCTTCATCAGGTGCGCAACGCCCTGGTTGAGCTGTTTTGCCACGGCGCGGCTGCGCTTGACGATCGCGGCCAGATCCGCCTCGATCCGTCCGGCCACTTTCAACCCATAATCGCCCGCATGGCGCAGGTAGTGGTAGATCTCGGCCGAGCGCAGCATCGCCTTGGTGGGAATGCAGCCCCAGTTGAGGCAAATGCCGCCAAGGTTCTCGCGCTCGACGATCGCGGTCTTGAGGCCGAGCTGGGCGCAGCGGATCGCCGCGACATAGCCGCCGGGCCCGGACCCGAGGACGATCACATCATAGGTGGCAGACATGCGGATGATCCCTTGTTTGGCACGCGGTCAGGAGGAGAGGTGCGGCTTCGGGCAAGCCCGCACGGGGCCTTGCCCGGCAGTGCTCACACCACCAGCCCCAGCGGGTTTTCGATCAGCTGCTTTAGGGCTTCCATCAGCTGCGCGCCGTCCGCCCCGTCGATGGCGCGGTGATCGAAGCTGCCGGTGGCGTGCATCACCGTGGCGATCTCGACCTTGCCATCGACCACATGGGGCTGCTGCTGGCCTGCGCCCACGGCCAGGATCATGCCCTGCGGCGGGTTGATCACCGCGTCGAATTGCTTGATCCCGTACATGCCGAGGTTGGAGAGGCTGGCGGTGCCGCCCTGATATTCGTGCGGCATCAGCTTGCCCTCGCGCGCCTTGGCGGCGAGCGCCTTCATCTCCGTGGAAATCGCGGCAAGGCCCTTGGTGTCGGCCTCGGTGATCACCGGGGTGATGAGGCCCGAGGGCGCCGCCACCGCCACCGAGATATCGGCGCGGGCATAGCGGCGCAGGGTATCGCCATGATAACTGACATTGCACTGCGGCACCCGCATCAGCGCCCGCGCCAGGGCCTTGATCAAGAGATCGTTGACCGAGAGCTTCACCCCGTCCGGCTCCAGCGATTTGTTGAGCGCGCTGCGCAATTCCAGCAGCGGATCGAGGCGGATGTCGATGGTGAGATAGAAGTGCGGGACGGTCTGCTTGCTCTCGGTCAGGCGCCGGGCGATGACCTTGCGCACATTGGAAAGCTTCTCCTCGGCGAAGGGCGCGCCACCTTCTCCCGCGGGAGCCGCTGCGGGCGTGGAGGCAGGTGCGGCGGCGCTCGCCGCAGCCGCCGGAGCAGGAGCGGGCGCAGCAGCGGCACCGGGGGCAAAGCCTTCGACATCCGCCTTGATGATCCGGCCATTGGGGCCGCTGCCCTTGACCTGCGCCAGATCAATCCCCTTGTCCGCCGCGATACGCTTGGCGAGCGGCGAGGCAATGATGCGCGCCCCCGAAGCTGCAGGCGTGGACGCGGGCGTGGACGCGGGCGTGGACGCGGGCACTGACGCCGGGGCGGGCGCGGGCGTTGCCGCAGACGCGCCCTTGCCGCTGGCGATTGCCGCCTCGACATCCTCCTTGGTGATCCGCCCCTTGGGGCCGGTGCCGGCAAGCGCGCCAAGATCAATGCCGTGCGCTTCGGCCAGCTTGCGCGCGGTGGGCGTGGCGGCGGGGCCGTCCGCGCCAGCGGAGGTCGGGGGTGCAGCCGCGGAAGGCTGGGCAGGTGCGGGGGCGGGCGCGGCCTCCTCGCCTTCCACCGCGAGGCGGGCGATCACTTCGCCGACCTTCACCCCCTCGCTCCCCTCGGGCACGAGGATCTCGGCAATCACGCCTTCATCGACCGCCTCGAACTCCATCGTCGCCTTGTCGGTCTCGATCTCGGCCATCACGTCGCCCGCCGCGATGGTGTCGCCGACCTTCACCAGCCAGCGCGCAAGCGTGCCTTCCTCCATCGTCGGCGAAAGCGCGGGCATCCTGATGTCCAAGGGCATGATCGGCTCCAACCTCCCGTGTGTGATCCCTGGCCGGTTCTCTGGCCAATTCGCGTGGAGTGGGCAAGGCCCAGAATTGCGGAGCGACGCGCCCTCTTGCCAATCCATACGAATGCATTGATAGCGCGAGGGGCAACGGGGCCTTTTGCGATGCGCACATTCCTGGTGATCATCGACGAGACCGAGGAAGCCAGCGCCGCGCTGCGCTATGCCACGCGCCGCGCGGCGGCGGTGGGGGGCGCGGTGCACCTTCTGGCGCTGGTGCCGCAGCAGAACTTTTCCGCCTTTGGCGCGGTGCAGGCGACGATCGAGGCCGAGGCGCGCGACCGTGCCGAAATGCTCGCCCACGGGGTGGCGGGCAACCTCTTTGCCACCAGCGGGATCATGCCGACCATCTCGGTCAAGATCGGGCCCGGGCAGAAGATCGTCAGCGAGTTTCTGGCCGAGCACCGCGAGGTCGCCGCGCTGGTGCTGGGCGCGGCCAAGGGCAGCAACCCCGGGCCGCTGGTCACCCATTTCTCAAGCGCCGCCGGTTCGCTCCCCTGCCCGCTCTACATCATCCCGCACGATTACGACGAGGCAGCCAACGAACTGCTCGCTTGAGCCCAGCCTATTTGCGCCGGCCCTGGTGGCGGATATTGGCAGGCCGGCCGCGCTTGCCGACGAGATACTTGCCCTTGCCCCCCGGCGCCACGCTGCGGCGGCGTGGGGCCGGCGGGCCGCCGCGCGGCTCGATCTCCGCGCCATTGGCCTCGGGCAGCACGAATTTGAGCGCGCCGGTGAGCGGATTGGCCTCGGCAAGGCGCAGCCGCAGGCTGTCACCCACGGCATAGGTGGTGCCGCTCTCGCTCCCCACCAGCGCCTGTGCGGCCTCCTCGTGGCGAAAATACTCGCTCCCCAAGGTCGCAATCGGCACCAGCCCATCGCCGCCAAGCCCGATGATGGTGGCAAAGAAGCCGAAGGCCTGCACCCCGGTGATGCGGGTCTCGAACACCTCGCCCACCCGACCTGAAAGCCAGGCGGCGACATAGCGGTCGATCGTCTCGCGCTCGGCCTCCATCGCCCGCCGCTCGGTCTGGCTGATCGCCTCGGAGACCTGGGAGAGCGAGGCCCGGTCACGCGCGGAAAGGCCGGTGGTGGCTGGCAGACAGCCCGGCGGGGCGGGCTGTTCGAGCCCATAGGCATCGACGAGGGCGCGGTGCACCAGCAGGTCGGCATAGCGCCGGATCGGCGAGGTGAAATGGGCATAGGAGCCGAGCGACAGGCCGAAATGCCCGGCGTTGACCGGGCCATAATAGGCCTGGGTCTGGCTGCGCAGCACCGCTTCCATCACCAGCGCCCGCTCGGCCTCGTCGGCAATGTCCTTGAGCATCCGGTTGAACAGGCCGGGAGTGACCACTTGGCCGAGCGCCAGCTTCTTTCCCATGGTGGCAAGGTAATCGCGCAGCGCGATCAGCTTTTCCCGGCTTGGCGGCTCGTGGATGCGATAGACCACCGGGGCCGCGCGCGCCTCGAGCGCCTTGGCCGCGGCGACATTGGCCGCGATCATGAAATCCTCGACCACGCGGTGGGCATCGCGCCGCTCGCGCAGGGCGATCGAAGCAATGCGACCCTCCTCATCGAGCACCACCCGGCGCTCAGGGATCTCCAGCTCGAGCGGATCGCGCGCCGCCCGCGCCGCCGCAAGCGCGCGCCAGGCGTCCCAGAGATGGGCAAGGTGCGCTGGCGCCTCGCCGGCATCGATCAGCGCCTGTGCCTCTTCATAGGCGAGGTTCTGGGCGATCCGCACCAGCGCGCGGGTAAAGCGGAATTGTGTCACCTTGCCATCGGCGTTGATGTGCAGATGGCAGGCCATCGCCGCGCGATCCTCGCCTTCCTTGAGGGAGCACACATCCGCGCTCAGCACCTCGGGCAGCATCGGCACCACCCGATCGGGGAAATAGACCGAATTGCCGCGCTTCCTCGCCTCGCGGTCGAGCGCCGAGCCAGGGCGGACATAGAAGGAGACATCGGCAATGGCGATGATCGCCCTGAAGCCGCCTTGCCCATCCGGCTCGGCCCAGATCGCATCGTCATGATCGCGCGCATCGGCCGGGTCGATGGCGATGATCGGCAGGTGGCGCAGATCCTCGCGGGTCTTGTCGGAAAGCCTGAGCCGTGCCGCCCGACCGGCTTCTTCCAGAACTTCTTCGGGGAAGATGTGCGGAATACCGTGCTTGGCGATAGCGATGAGGCTGAAGGCGCGCGGGGCGAGCGGGTCGCCCACCACCTCGATCACCTTGACCCCCGCGCGTTCGGAGCGCCCGATCCGCTCGGCAATCACCAATTGGCCGCTCTCTGCCGCGCCGAGATCGGCGATCGGGGCGGCCTGGCGCACGCGCTTGTCAACCGGTGCGAGCCAGGCCCTGCCCGCCCGGTCGATCTCGACAATCCCCATCAAGCCTTCGCTGCGCGCCGGCAGCTTCTTCATCGGGTGCGCGATCCAGCCCGCCGCGCTCTCCTCGGTGCGGGCCAGGATGCGATCGCCGCGCTTCAAGGCAGGCAGGCGCCTGCCGCCGCGCAGCTTGGGCTCGCGCACGGTGAGGCGCGGCGGCTTGCCCGGAGCCTCGGGGTCCCAGGAGTCAGGCTCGGCAATGGCATCGCCATCCTCGATCGCAACGATCCTGAGGACCGTCACCCGCGGCAGCCCACCCATGCGGTGATAGGCGCTTTTCTTGCCATCGATCAGCCCTTCTTCAGCCATGTCCTTGAGCAGGGCCTTCAACCTGATCTTCTCCTGCCCCTTCAATCCAAAGGCCTTGGCAATCTCGCGCTTGCCCGCGGGCGTGGCCGAGGTCTGAATGAAGTCGAGCACCTGCTCGCGCGTGGGCATTCCCTGGGGGCGTTTGGGTGGCTTGGCCATGGACGCAGCCCTATGGCGCCGCGCGCGCCGTGTCGAGCAATGGTTCAGGGCTGTTGCACCGGGACGAAGGCGCCGCCGGGCACGGCGCTCGCAACCGGCGAGCAAAAGTCGCCGGCGCAGGCGGCCACGCCGAACAGGTAATCATCCCCGCGCCGGGCGATCACCGCCGCCTGCTCGCCATCACCCACACCCTGGCCACTCGCAAGGTTCTCGTCCGACCAATTTGCCGCATCGGTGGCGCGCACCTTGATGCGGAAGGACTGGGCGCCATCGGGCACGTTCCAGCGCAGCAGACTGTCGCGCCGCACCGCCGCCTCCACGCGCACGCTCGGCGGCATCGGCGCGCGGGCAAGCGCATCGAGCGCGCGGACATTGAGCCGCGTCACCCGGGCAAGATAGGCAAAATCCATCTCCTCGATGGTATCGCCATATGTGACGCCGTTCTCGACGCGGATGTCCTGGTGCTGGTGGTCGTAATCCTCGACCCCGACGGTGAAGCGGATCGCCGGAAAGCCTCTCTCGAGGAAGGGCACCTGGTCACCGCCGCGGCCCATGCGATCGGTGCGCCAGATCTGCCGCACCTGGATATCATCCGGGTGCTGCTCGGCCAATTCGGCGACCCAGCGCGAGAGGTTGCGCGAAGGGCTGTCGTTCTCGCCGCCAAAGCGGGTTTGCGCCGCACGCAGGCTATCGGTGAGATCGGCACGCGGGCCTTCGGAAAAGGCCCGCACGATCATCGGCTCGCAATAGCCCTCGCCGCTGCAGGAATTGCCGACGATGTCGTTGTTGAGCACCGCCTTGACGGTGAAGCCTTGGGCGGCGGCCCAATCGGCAAGGATGCGTCCGCCATAAAGGCCCTGCTCCTCGCCCGAGAGCAGCGCATAGATGATGGTGGACGGATATTTCCGGCCCGCAAGCACCCGGGCCGCCTCGAGCACCAGGGCGCTGCCCGAGCCATCATCATTGGCGCCGGGCGCATCGCTGGTTGCATCCATCACGTCGGAGACGCGGCTGTCGATATGGCCCTGCACGATCACGACCTCGTTGGGCCGCGCACTGCCGCGCTGGATCGCCACGGCGTTGCGCACCAGCGTCGGCGCCGGGATGCGGCGGCCATCGGGCGCGATCACCTCGGCCACGGGCAGCACCTCGAGGCACCCACCGCACGCGGCGCCGATCCGCCCGAACTCAGCGAGCGCCCAATCGACCGCCGCGCCGATCCCGCGCTTGGGATCGGTCTGCGAGGACAGGGTGTGGCGCGTCCCAAAGCTCACGAGCGCCTCGACATCGGCGCGCAGGCGCTCGGCCGAAACCTTGTCGGCCGGGTGATCTTCGGCGGCGAGTGGGGCAGCAATGAGCGCGGCGGCGAAGAAAGCGAGGCGTCCGATCATGCCCCCTGTCTGCCCGCACGAACCTTGTGGGGCAAGCCCGGGTGCGCGGATCAATAGGCGCGGGCGACGATAATCCGCTCGACCGCCTTTGCGCCGGTGAAGATGCAGGTGCCGCCCGCCGGCTCGGCCCCGCGCGGCACGTTGCGGATGGTAAGCTTGGCCGCCTTGAGCTGCTCGACCACCTGCTCGAGCGCCGCTCCGCTGGGCCGCGCCCATTCGACCTCGACCCAGCCCGGATATTTCCCGCCCTGCGCGAAATGATCGACCACCGCGCGCCAATCGGTAAGGGCGCGGGTGATATTGGCATCGCGCCGCGCGCGGGCTTCGGCAAACAGGCCCTGCTGGATCGCCTCGAGCAGAGCGCCGGCCCCGGCAGCGAAGTCGTCGAGCGCCGGATAGGTGAAGGCAGGCTTGCCGCTCTCGGCATTCCACAGCCGGTCACGCCGCAGCACCGCCAGCTTGCCCGCGGCCATGTCACGCGGGCCAACCTCGATGATCACGGGCGCGCCCCTTCGCACCCAGTCCCAGCGCTTGGCCGCGGCCTTGCCGGGCTTGACGTCGAGCAGCACCCGCAGCCGCTCGCCAAAGGCGCTGTGCTCGGCCAGCCGCGCGCGCGCGCGATTGCAATAGGCGATCAGGTCGGCGTCCTCGGGCACCTCGCGCAGCATCGGGATGATGACGATCTGCTGGGGCGCGATCTTCGGCGGCACGCGCAGCCCGTCATCATCGCCGTGGGCCATGATCACCCCGCCGATGAGGCGGGTCGAAACCCCCCAGCTGGTGGTGTGGGCATATTGCTGGGTACCCTCGCGATCCTGGAACTGGATGCCGGCGGCGCGGGCGAAATTGGTGCCGAGGTAGTGGCTGGTGCCGGCCTGCAGCGCCTTGCCATCCTGCATCATCGCCTCGATCGACCAGGTCTCGACCGCACCCGGGAAACGCTCGTTCTCGGGCTTTTCCCCGGCGATCACGGGCAGCGCCAGATCCTCCTCGGCGCAGGCGCGGTACATCTCGAGCGCGCGGTGGGTTTCGGCCAGGGCATCCTCGCGGGTCTCGTGCGCGGTATGGCCTTCCTGCCAGAGGAATTCGCTGGTGCGCAGGAACATGCGGGTGCGCATTTCCCAGCGCACCACATTGGCCCATTGGTTGGTGAGCAGCGGCAGATCGCGCCAGCTCTGCACCCAGCGCGCCATGGCATCGCCGATGATCGTCTCCGATGTCGGGCGCACCACCAGCGGCTCTTCCAGCCTTGCCGCAGGGTCGGGGATCAGCCCGCCCTTGCCATCAGCGATCAGGCGGTGGTGGGTGACGACCGCCATCTCCTTGGCAAAGCCCTCGACATGCTCGGCCTCGCGGGTGAAATTGGCGAGCGGAATGAACAGCGGGAAATAGCAGTTCTGCACGCCTGCGGCCTTGATGCGATCATCCATCAGCCGCTGGATGCGCTCCCAGATGCCATAGCCCCAGGGCTTGATCACCATGCAGCCGCGCACGCCCGATTCCTCGGCCATGTCGGCGGCGGCGATCACTTCCTGATACCAGCCGGCAAAATCATCGGCGCGCCTGGTGGAGAGCGCGTGGCGGATCTGGGACACTTGAGGTGCTTTCCTGAAAATGCTCGAGTGGCAGCGGCAGGGCGCGCGGAGCGCCAAAGCGCTATTTGCCGAGTTCGTCCAGCCGCTTTTGCATCGCTGCCATCTGCGCGCGCAGCTCGGCCAGCTCGTCCGCGGCCGGCGAGGGCGGCGGTGCCGGCTTGTCCTTGGGCTTGGACATGGCGGGCAGGAACACATCGGCCGCGGCGCGCATCATCGCCATGTTGGTCTCGTGCAGCGCGGCGAGCGGCCCGGCGCTCATGCCCTTTTCAAAGGCCTCGCGGATCTTGGCCTGGTTCTCGCGGAAATTGTTCATGCTGGCTTCGAGATAGGAGGGCATCAGCGCCTGCATCGAATTGCCATACATGCCAATGAGCTGGCGCAGGAAGCTCACCGGGAGCATCTGCCCACCATTGGCTTCCTCCTCCATGATGATCTGGGTGAGGATCGAATGGGTGATGTCATCCCCGCTCTTGGCATCGAGCACCTGGAACTCGACATTCTCGCGCACCATCCGGGCGAGATCCTCGAGTGTGATGTAGCTCGATGATGCGGTGTTGTAGAGCCGCCGGTTGGCGTATTTCTTGATGATGATCGCCTCGCCTTCAGCGCGCGATGCTGCCTTCGCCTTTCCGACCATTGGCCCACGATCCTTGTTATCTCTCCCCGGAACTTGGCCTTTAGCACCCGCACAAGCTGCAGCGCAATAAGCGGCCCGGTGAAACTAACAGCGGCGCAGGCGTGGCCCGATGGTGGTGAGCAGCTCGTAAGGCGAAAGACCGCCGGCCTGCCCTGCATCGGCAGGGTTCCACGGCACCTCCACCCAGTCACCCGCGGCAAGATCAGGCGCAGGCCCAAGATCGACCACCACCATGTCCATCGAAACCTTGCCAAGGATCGGCAGGGCGCGGCCCTGATGCAGGAGGGCATTGCCCGGCCCGCGCTGGCGCAGGAAGCCATCGGCATAGCCGATCGCCACCGTGCCGATCCGCATCGGCGCCGCCGCGGTGAAGGCAGCGTTGTAGCCCACGCTCTCGCCCGCGCCGATCTCGCGGCATTGCAGGAGCTGCGCCTCGATCCGGGCGACGGGGCGGATGTGGGGGGCAAGCTCGCCCCGCGGCACGCCGCCATAGAGCGCAAGCCCCGGGCGGGTGAGATCGAAGGCGAAGCGCTCGCCCAGCGCGATTCCCGCGCTGTTGGCAAGGCTCAGGCGCCGATGGGGGATTTCCGGGGCGAGCGCGCGCAGCAGCTCGGCTTGCCGCGCGTTCATGGAGCTGTCCTCGTCGGCGCTGGCAAGGTGGCTCATGAGGATATCAATCTCGAGCGCAGCGATTGCCGGATCGCCCGCCTCGGCCGGGGCAATGCCGAGCCGGTTGATCCCGGTGTCGATCATCAGGTGGCAGCGCCCGCCCCCGGTGGCGTTCCAGAGCCGCGCCTGGTCGAGCGAATTGATCACCGGCACCGCGCCGCGCGCGCGGGCAAAGGCGCAGTCTGCCGCGCTCATCGGGCCGTGGAGCACCGCGATTGCCTCTGCCGGGACGTGCGCCGCGAGCGCGCGCACTTCGCTCCAATGGGCAACAAAGAAACTGCGGCACCCCGCCGCAAGGAGGACGGGCGCGCAGGTGTCGATGCCAAGGCCGTAGCAATCGGCCTTGACCGCCGCCCCGGTCTCGGCCCGCCCCGAAAGCGCGGCCAGCGCGCGCCAGTTTGCCGCAAGGGCCGCCTGATCGACGCACAGGCGCAGCTGCGGCGGCGGCACCGGCAGATCCGCTGCTGCCGCAGAGGGGCACGCGCGGCGCGGCTCAGTCATCGGCAAAGTCACGCGGCGGCCCGCCCGGAATGCCCCACCAGGCCACCACCACCCCGAAGGCGACCACCGCCCAAGTGTACCACAGCCCGGCATAGATATCCCCGGTGCTCGCCACGATCACCCCGGCGATCAGCGGCAGGAAGCCGCCAAGATAGCCCGCGCCGATATGATAGGGGATCGACATCGAGGAATAGCGGATCTTGGCCGGGAACATCTCCGAAAGGAGCGCGGCAACCGAGCCATAGGTCAGCGCCGAGAGCATTCCGAGCGCCAGCAGCACCGCGATGATCCCTAGCACATTGGCAAGCGCAGGGCGCTGTTTGGAAAAATCAAAACCATGCGCGGCAAGCGCCGCCTGCACCCCGGCCTTGCGCGCGGCGGCATCGGCAAACCAGGCCGGATCGATCGCAACCGGCGTGCCGCCGACGGTGAGAGTGAGCTCATCGCCCGGGGTGAGGCTGTAGGCCACGCCCGAGGCGGTCAGGGTTTCCAGCAGCTTGCCGCAATCGGTCTGCTCGCGCTGGAACAGCTCGGCAAAGGGATCGGTCTCGCAGGCCGGGCCGCTCACCGCCACCGGGGCGCGGCGCGCGGCTTCGGCAAGGCCGGGATTGGCAAGGCCGCCCAGCGCCCAGAACAGCGGAAACAGCAGCACCAGCGTCAGCAGCGCGCCGATGATGATCGGCTGCTTGCGCCCCACCCGGTCTGACCACTTCCCCACAACGAGGTAGAAGCTCATCGCAATCAGGCCCGAGATCAGCAGCACCCATTCGACCGTCAGGTCATCGACATGCATCGGTCCGCGCAGGAAGCTCATGCCGGAGAAGAAGGCGGTGTACCAGATCGTGGTCAGCACCCCGGTGATGCCGAAAAGCGCAACGAAGATGCGCTTCTTGTTGCCGGGATAGGTGAAGCTCTCGACAAAGGGGTTGCCGCTGGTTTCGCCGGCGGCCTTCATCGCCTGGAACACCGGGCTTTCGGACAGCTTGAGGCGCATCCACAGCGAAATGCCGAGCAGGATCAGCGAGAGCAGGAAGGGCACGCGCCAGCCCCAGGCGGCAAAGGCATCGGCCGGGATCAGTGCCCGGCAGGCGAGCACCACCATGATCGACAGGACAAAGCCTCCGGCCACGCTCGCCTGGATGAAGCTGGTGTAAAAGCCGCGCTTTTCGGGCGGGGCGTGCTCGGCGACATAGATCGCCGCCCCGCCATATTCCCCGCCCAGCGCAAGGCCCTGGATCACCCGCAGGCAGATGACGATGATCGGCGCGGCCATGCCGATCGTGTCCACCGTGGGGATGAGCCCGACCCCGGCGGTGGCAATCCCCATCAGCGTCACCGTGACAAGGAAGGTGTATTTGCGCCCCAGCCTGTCACCCAGAAAGCCGAACAGGATCGCCCCCAGGGGGCGAAAGGCAAAGCCCACCGCGAAGGTTGACCAGACCAGGAGCAGGCCCAGCGTCTCGTTGTCGGTGGCGTAGAAGGCGTCCTTGAGGATGTAGGCAAGCGTGCCGTAGATGAAGAAATCATACCATTCGAAGATCGTGCCCGCGCTCGAGGCGGCGATCACCAGCCGGATTTCCTGTTCGCTCGGCTCGCGGGTGCCGAGCGCCTCAGCCTGTGACATGCGTTTCTTTCCCCTTTGCACGCGCAGCAGCCGCGCTGCGCGAGACTTTCCCCGCTTCCCTAGCCGCCCGCTGCCGGGCAGGAAAGCGCCTGCGCCGCCGCCTTCCACGGCAGCAGCAGCGCCTCGTGCCGCCCGGGGTGCGCGCGCGCCGGTGCCAGTGCGGCAAGTCCTGGCCAATCGGGCAGCGGGGCATCACCGCCAAGCCAGGCGGCAATCCCCGCGCCAGTGGCGGTGATCGCCGCGGCGCCTTGCCCGATCGCGCCGCGCGCCATGAGCGCGGCCGAAGCCTGGCCGATGGCGCAGGCCGAGACCATCATCCCGATCCGCTCCACCCGCCCCGCCTCATCGCAGGCAAGGCCAAGCACGATCACGCTGCCGCAGCTGCGCGAACGCGCCTCGGCCCGCATCGGGAGGGCCGGATCGAGCGGATAGGCGGAAAGCTCGGCTGCAAGCGCGAGCAGCGCCGGGCTGTAGAGCCGTGCCGCAGGACTGGGCCTTGCCATGCCCGCTCAGCCGCCCTTGCCCCCGGCGCGCGCGGCTGCGGCATCGCGCGCCTCGGCCTCGCGCCGCAAGCGCTCGCGCTGCACCGCGATCGCCGGGATCAGCTGGCGCGAGAAGGCATCGGCGGCGGCATAGGTGCGCGCGCCGGTGATCCATTGCGGCCTGCCGCGATAGCCCCAGCTCTCATCAAAGCCGATCGCCAGCAGAGCAAAGGCAAAGACCGCGATCAGCGCGCCCTTGAGTGCACCGAAGCCGAAGCCGAGCACCCGGTCGATCGGCCCCAGCAACGCCCCGTCCGAGGCGCCGCTCGCCGTGCCGGTAATCACCTTCATCGCCGCATAGGGAATGAGCAGCAGGAGCACGAAGGCCAGCAGCGAGACCGCCGGTTCGGCGCGATAGACATGGCGCAGCGCCCCGGTGAGGTAGGGGTGGAGAAAGTGCAGCGCCAGCGCCGCCATCACCCACGAGGCAAGCGAGAGCACTTCCTGCACCAGCCCGCGGGCGAACCCGCCGACCGCTGCAACGCCGACGATGATGAGGATGATGATGTCAAGCCCGGCCATGGCCAGAGTGGTTATGCGCTGCCCATCACCTGGTCAACGAGGTTCGCAAGCGCGCCAAGCTCGCGGTAATCGGCCCCGCCCACCTCGCGCCCGGCCCCGGCGAGCGCGCCGGGCGGGCCATAGCAGCGGGCATAGCCGAGCTTGGCCGCCTCGCGCAGCCGCACCGGGGCATGGGCCACGGCGCGGATCTCGCCCGCAAGGCTCACCTCGCCGAACCAGGCGGTCTTGTCGGGCAAGGGCCGGTCCGCCAGCGCCGAGACCAGCGCCGCAGCCACGGCAAGATCGGCCGCCGGATCAGTGAGGCGATAGCCCCCGGCGACATTGAGATAGACCTCGGCGGCCGAGAAATTGAGCCCGCAGCGCGATTCGAGCACGGCCAGCAGCATCGCCAGCCGCCCGCTGTCCCACCCCACCACCGCGCGGCGCGGCGTGGCACCCGATTGCAGCCGCACGATCAGCGCCTGGATCTCGACCAACACCGGGCGCGTGCCCTCGAGCGCCGGGAACACCGCGCTGCCCGCCACGGGGTGCTCACGCCCGGAAAGGAACAGCAGCGAAGGGTTGGCCACCTCCTCAAGCCCCTCGCCCGCCATGGCAAAGACCCCGATCTCGTCCACCGCGCCGAAACGGTTCTTGAGCGCGCGCAGGATGCGATACTGGTGCGAGCGCTCGCCCTCGAAGCTCATCACCACATCGACCATGTGTTCAAGCACCCGCGGCCCGGCGATGCTGCCATCCTTGGTGACATGGCCAACGAGCACCAGCGCGCAGCCGCTCTCTTTGGCATAGCGGATAAGCTCGAGCGCGCAGCCGCGCACCTGGCTGACCGTTCCGGGCGCGCCCTCGATCATGTCGGCGTGCATGGTCTGGATCGAATCGATCACCAGCAGCGCCGGCGGCGGCCCCGCGGCCAGCGTGGTGAGGATGTCGCGCACCGAGGTTTCCGCCGCCAGCCGGATCGGCGCTGCCGCCACCCCCATGCGCGCCGCGCGCAGCCGCACCTGGCCGGCGGCCTCCTCGCCGCTGACATAGACCACATCACGCCCGCTGCGGGCGATGCTGGCCGCGGTCTGGAGCAGCAGGGTGGACTTGCCGATACCCGGATCGCCGCCGAGCAGCACCGCCGATCCCGGCACCAGCCCGCCGCCCAGCGCCCGATCGAACTCGGCAAGGCCGCTCGAGGTGCGCTGTGGCAGCGGCGCCGGCGCATCGAGCGGCTCGAAGGCCACGCGCCGCCCGCCCTGCGAGAGATCGTGCCTTTGCGCAAAGACGCTTGCCGGCACATCCTCGACCAGCGTGTTCCACGCCCCGCAATCGCCGCACTGGCCCTGCCAGCGGTGCGCGACCGACCCGCATTCCTGACAGACATAGCGGCGCTTGGGTTTTGCCATGATCGCCTGCCTTAACCGGAACAGATGCTGAACGCAATTGCATCGCGTGCCGCATGGCCGCTAGGGATTGTCCATGCGCCAGAAGGAACTGCGCCTTGCCCTTGTCTGCTATGGCGGCGTGAGCCTTGCGGTCTACATGCACGGCATCACCAAGGAGATCTGGCATCTCGCCCGTGCCAGCCGGGCCTTTCATCATCCTTCGGCAGTGCGGCTCGAAGGCGCGGCCGCGGCCTATCGCGATGTGCTGGCGATGATCGAGCGCGAGCACGGCGTGCGCCTGCGCGTGCTGCCCGACATCCTCACCGGGGCGAGCGCAGGGGGAATCAACGCGGTGTTCCTGGCCCAGGCGATCCATGCCGGCCACAGCCTCGAGCCGCTCACGGACCTGTGGCTTGCCAATGCCGATGTCAGCGCGCTCACCGATCCCGAGGCCGAGCCCTTGTGGCGCTATGCCAAGTTCTGGGCGCAGCCGATCGCCGAGTGGTTCCTCTCGCGCCCCGACAATGGGGTGAGCGCCACGGTCTCGCCCGAAACCCGCGCCGAGGTGCGGCGCAAGGTCTCGCGCTTCGTGCGCGGGCGCTGGTTCGAACCGCCCTTCTCGGGCGCGCGCTTTTCCGCCATGCTCTACGAGGCGCTGGCGCGCATGGCCGAGGAAGGCGACGGCGCACCGCTGCTGCCGCCGGGCCACCCGGTTGATCTGGTGGTGACAGCAACCGATTTTCACGGCCATCCCGAAACCCTGCGGCTCAATTCCCCGCCCGAGGTGAAGGAGACCGAGCACCGCCTGCCGATCTGCTTTCGCGCCCGCGCCGGGGCCGATCCGCCGCAGGAGCTTGCCGATCGGCTCGAACTGGTGCTGGCCGCGCGCGCCACGGCGAGCTTTCCGGGCGCCTTCCCGCCGCTGACCATCGCCGAGATCGACGCTCTGGCCGAGGCCGAGGGGCACGCCTGGCCCTCGCGCGCGGCGTTTCTCGAGCGCATCATGCCCGCCCACGCGCGGGCCGGCACGCTCGATCAGGTGGCGCTGATCGACGGGGCGGTGCTGGTCAATGCTCCCTTCGGCGCCGCGTTCGGGGCGCTTAACGGGCGCCCGGCGCAGCGCGAGGTCGATCGCCGCTTCGTCTATCTCGACCCGCGCCCGGAAGGCAGCGGCCCGCCCCCCGGCACGCGGCGGCGCGAGGTCGGCTTCTTCGGCGCGATCTTCGGCTCGCTTTCGACCATCCCGCGCGAACAGCCGATCCGCGACGATCTCGAACGCATTGCCCAGCAATCGCGCGAGGCAGCGCGGCTCAAGCGCATCGTGATGGCATTGCAGCCCGAGATCGACCATGCGGTGGAACGGCTGTTCGGCTATACCTTCCTCCTCGATCGGCCGACGCCCAAGCGCCTTGCCGCCTGGCGGGCCAAGGCGCAGCAGGCCGCAGCCGAGCGCGCCGGCTATGCCTTTGCCGCCTATGCCCTGACCAAGTTCGAGGCGATCCTCGACCAGCTCGCCCGGCTCACGCTCAAGGCCGCAGGAACGCCGATGGCCGATCCTGCCGATCTGGTCGCGGCGCTGCGCGAGGCACTGGCGGCGCGCGGGCTCGAACGGCTCACCGACAGCAGCGGCGGGGCCAATGCCGCGGCGATCGCCTTCTTCCGCGCGCATGACACCGGCTTTCGCATCCGCCGTCTGCAATTGCTTGCCCGCAAGCTCGCGCGCGATTGGGAGCTCGATCCCGAGATCGCCGATGACGCGCTCGACCGGGCGCGCGAACAGATCTACGCCATCCTCGCGCTTTATAGCCGCGCTGACGAGGATGTGCTGCAATCTGCGCGCTTTGCCGAGATTGCCGCGCGCGCGCACGAGGCGCCGGGCGCGGTGCTCGATTTCCTGGCCGCCGAGCGGCTGCTGCCCGCGACCGACCTTGCCGCCGAGGAGCGGCTGATCGGCGCGCTCGAGGACAGCCCGAAGAACCTCAAGCGGCGCATGCTGCTCACCTATCTCGGCTTTCCCTTCTACGATCTGGCCACCCTGCCATTGTTGCGGCGCGAAGGGCTCGACGAGTTCAACCCGGTCAAGATCGACCGCATCTCCCCCGAGGATGCGCGCAGCATCCGCGAGGGCGGCACCGCGGCGACCTTGCGCGGCATCGAGTTCTACAATTTCGGCGCCTTCTTCAGCCGCGACTACCGCGAGAATGATTATCTGTGGGGACGGCTGCACGGGGCCGAGCGGATGATCGACCTCATCGCCTCGACCGTGCCCGGGGGCGTGCCGTCCGCCAGCCTGCGCGCAGCCAAGCGCGCGCTGTTTTTCGCCGTGCTCGAGGAGGAGGAAATCGCCGGGTGCTGCGCCACGGGCCTGCTCGATCAGATCCGCCGCGAGGTGCACGAAAGGCTCGGTTGACCATCGGTTGCCGTTGCCTGAGGCGATCCGCCAAGGCCATCACGCCAAGGCCCGGCAAGGCGCGCCTGCGCGCGCCCCCATCAGCCGCCGAAAGCGTCCTTGAGCTTGGCGAAGAAGCTGCGGCTTTCGGGGCATTCCTCGCCGGTTTCGGTGGTGCGGAACTCCTCGAGCAGCTCGCGCTGGCGGCGGGTGAGCCGGGTCGGGGTCTCGACCACGATCTCGGCCACCAGATCGCCGCGCCCGCGCCCCTGGAGCACCGGCATCCCGGCCCCGCGGATGCGCAGCTGCTTGCCCGACTGGATGCCCGGCGGAATCTCGAGCCGGTTCACCCCGCCGCCAAGATCGGGAATCTCAACGCAGCCGCCAAGCGCCGCGGTGGTGAAGCTGATCGGCACCCGGGTGGCAAGCGTGGTGCCATCGCGCTCGAACAGCGGGTGCGGCTTTACATGGAGGAAGATGTACAGATCGCCCGCCGGCGCGCCGCGCTGGCCCGCCTCGCCCTTGCCGGCAAGGCGGATGCGGGTGCCGGTATCGACCCCGGCGGGGATATCGACCTTGAGGGTCTGGGGCTTGTCCACCCTGCCCTCGCCCCGGCACACCCGGCAGGGGTTCTCGATCACGGTGCCACGGCCCGAACAGGTGGGGCACGGGCGCTCGATCACGAACAGGCCCTGCTTGGCCCGCACCGAGCCCATGCCGTGGCACAGGTTGCAGGTGCGCTCGCTGGTGCCGGGGGTGGCGCCGGTGCCCTCGCAGGTCTCGCACGGGGCGCTGGCCTCGATCTCGATCTCGGTCGACTTGCCGTGGAAGGCTTCCTCGAGGCTCACCTGCAGGTCATAGCGCAGATCGGCGCCGCGGCGGCTGTGCTGGCGCTGCGCGCCGCCGGTGCCAAAGGCGCTGCCGAAGATGGTCTCGAAGATGTCGCCGATATCGGCAAAGTCGCCGCGCGCCCCGAAGCCGCCGCCAAAGGGCCCCGCACCGCCGCCGCCGCCGTTCATGCCCTGGGTAAAGGCCTCGTGGCCGTAGCGGTCATAGGCGGCGCGCTTTTGCGGGTCCTTGAGGCAGTCATAGGCCTCGTTGATCGCCTTGAACTTGGCCTCGCAGCTGGCATCGCCCGGATTGCGGTCCGGGTGATATTTCATCGCCAGCTTGCGATAGGCGCGCTTCAGGGTCTCGCCGTCGGCATCGCGGCTGACCTCGAGCGTCTGGTAGTAATCGAATTGGGCGCTGGACATGAGGCTGACCTAATCCGCATCGCCGGTCGCCGCCGACGGGCCGGAAAGGGGAACCGGGCCCGCCGACGACGATAGGGTTGGCATCGGGGCCTTAGCCCTTCTTGTCTTCATCGACCTCCGAAAACTCGGCGTCGACCACGTCCTCGGCCGGCGTCTCGGGAGCCGCGGCGCCATCGCCCTCGGGCGCGGCGGAAGCCTGCTGGGCCTCGTAGATCTGCTGGCCCATCTTCATCGCCGCCTGGGTGAGCGCCTGGGCCTTGGCGTTGATCTCGTCGGCATCACCGCCTTCAAGCGCGGTCTTGACCGCCGCGATCGCGGTTTCGACCTCGGCCTTGGTGGCCGCGTCGATCCGCTCGCCATGCTCGGCAAGCTGCTTTTCGGTGGCGTGCACCAGGCTGTCGGCCTGGTTGCGCGCCTCGGCCGCGGCCCGGCGCTTCTTGTCCTCCTCGGCAAAGCGCTCGGCATCCTTGATCATCTGCTCGATGTCGGCCTCGCTCAGCCCGCCCGAGGCCTGGATCTTGATGGTCTGCTCCTTGCCGGTGCCCTTGTCCTTGGCGCTGACCGAGACGATGCCGTTGGCGTCGATGTCGAAGGTCACCTCGATCTGCGGCACCCCGCGCGGCGCCGGGGGAATGCCGATCAGGTCGAAATTGCCGAGCAGCTTGTTGTCCGCCGCCATCTCGCGCTCACCCTGATAGACCTTGATCGTCACCGCGTTCTGGTTGTCCTCGGCGGTGGAGAAGGTCTGGGTCTTCTTGGTCGGGATGGTGGTGTTGCGGTCGATCATCTTGGTGAACACGCCGCCCAGCGTCTCGATGCCGAGCGAGAGCGGGGTCACGTCGAGCAGCAGCACGTCCTTGACATCGCCCTGCAGCACGCCCGCCTGGATCGCCGCCCCCATGGCGACGACTTCGTCCGGGTTGACGCCGGTGTGCGGCTTGGCGCCGAAGAACTGCTCCACCACCTCGCGCACCTTGGGCATGCGGGTCATGCCGCCCACGAGGATCACCTCGTCAACCTGGTCCTTGGTGATGCCGGCATCGGCCAGCGCCTTCTTGCACGGCTCGAGCGTGCGCTGGATCAGGTGATCGACCATGCGCTCCAGATCGGCCCGGGTGATGGTTTCCACCAGGTGCAGCGGCGTCGTCACCCCGCCTTCCATGCGCGCGGTGATGAAGGGCAGGTTGATCTCGGTGGTCGCCGCGCTCGAAAGCTCGATCTTGGCCTTCTCGGCCGCCTCCTTGAGGCGCTGGAGCGCGAGCTTGTCGGCCTTGAGATCCATGCCTTCCTTCTTCTTGAACTGCTCGGCCAGATACTCGACCAGCGCGCTGTCGAAGTCCTCACCGCCAAGGAAGGTGTCGCCATTGGTGGACTTCACCTCGAACACGCCATCGCCGATCTCGAGGATCGAGATGTCGAAGGTGCCCCCGCCAAGGTCATAGACCGCGATGGTCTTGCCATCCTGCTTGTCGAGACCATAGGCAAGCGCCGCCGCGGTCGGCTCGTTGATGATGCGCAGCACTTCGAGCCCGGCGATCTGCCCGGCATCCTTGGTCGCCTGGCGCTGGGCATCGTTGAAATAGGCCGGCACGGTGATCACCGCCTGGGTCACCGGCTCGCCCAGATAGCTCTCGGCGGTCTCCTTCATCTTCTGCAGGATGAAGGCGGATATCTGCGAGGGGCTGTAATCCTCGCCCCCGGCGTGCACCCAGGCATCGCCGTTCTTGCCCTTGACGATCTTGTAGGGGACGAGCTCGGCATCCTTCTTGGTCATCGGATCGTCGAACCGGCGACCGATCAGGCGCTTGACCGCAAAGATCGTGTTATCGGGGTTGGTCACCGCCTGGCGCTTGGCCGGCTGGCCGATGAGGCGCTGGCCATCCTTGGTGAAGGCGACGATCGAGGGCGTCGTGCGCGCCCCTTCGGAATTCTCGATGACCTTGGGCTTGCCCCCATCCATCACGGCCACGCAGGAATTGGTGGTGCCGAGGTCGATACCGATTACTTTACCCATGTTTTTCCCATCCATCTGGACAATTGTTGGACACCGCTGCCGTCGGCTTCCCGGATCGCGGCAAAGCGCTTTGGCGGCTCGTTTGTGAGGGCGATATAGGTGCGGATTTGCTTGGCACAAGGGACGCGCGGCACTAGACGGGCGCAGCTTGTGAAACCCTCGATGTCACTGCGAAAGGCCCCTTCCGATGCGTGTGTTCCCCCATGCCGCCAGCGCCCTTGCCTGCGCGGGCGTTCTTGCCCTGCTCGCCGCCTGCGCGCCCGAGGCCGGCGCGCCCGAGGCCAAGAGTGAAGCGGCAAGCGCCCCTGCCGCCTCCCCGGCCCCTGCACCCGCTGATGCCCCGCAAGGCCTTGCCATTGCCAATCCCCGGATCGTGCTCTCCCCGGTGCCGGGCAATCCGGCAGCGCTCTATTTCGATCTTTCCTACCGCGGCGCGGGCAGCCTAACGCTCGAGGAGGTCACGATCGAAGGGGCTGGCATGACGATGATCCATCAGACCATCGAGAAGGACGGGGCCAAGATGATGGTGGGAGCCGATCCGGTGCAGCTCAGCGATGGCGCCAGTGTCAGCTTTGTCCCGGGCGGGCTTCATGTCATGGCGATGCAGCCGGCGCCCGACTGGAAGCCGGGCGCAAGCGTGATGGTCACGCTGCGCTTTGCCGATGGCACCACGCACAGCTTTGCCGCGCCGCTGCGCGCGGCGGGAGAGGCGCGCTGAGCGGCGCGGCGCCTGCCTGCCCGGTCGGCGGCGCGCGCGCGCTGACCGCGGGCGAGGTGGCGCTGGCGCGCAGCATCTTCGGCGATGCGATCGACTACGGCGCGGTGCAGATCAGGCGCCGCAAATTCATACCCTTCCAGCCACGCGGGGTGACGATGGCGCCGCGCGGGCATCTCCACTTCCACCCAGAGGCGGCCCACTATTGCGACGATTTTGCCGCCGCCGCGCTCAGCCTTCAGGGCCATTTCATCCACGAGATGGTGCATGTCTGGCAGGCACAGCGGCACGGACCGTGGTTCCTGCCGCTGCGCCGCCATCCCTGGTGCCGGTATGATTATGTGCTGCGGCCCGGCTGGAAGCTCGAGCAATACGGGATCGAGCAGCAGGCCGAGATCGTGCGCCACGCCTTTCTGCTGCGCTGCGGCCGACAGGTTGCCGGGGCCGCCCCGCTCGCCAGTTACGAGGCGATCCTGCCCTTCCGGGCCTGAAGCGCGCGGCCCGAGCCTTCTGTCACGCCTCGATCACGGCGGCGGCCCGCCTATTATTCGGGCGCCTTGGCCACCGCCACCATCGCCGCGCGCAACAGGCGGTCCTTGATCATCCAGCCCGACTGCATCTCCGAGACCACCGTGCCCGGCTCGTGATCGGCGCTCGGCACCTCGATCATCGCCTGGTGGCGGTTGGGATCGAGCGGCAGGCCGACCGCGGCGATCCGGGTGATGCCGTGGCTGGCAAAGACCTTTTCCAGCTCGCGCTGGGTCGCCTCGAGCCCGGTGACGAGGCCCTTCATGCTCTCATCCTCGCGCAGCGCCTGCGGGATCGCCTCGATCGCGCGCGCGAGATTGTCAGCAACGCTGAGGATGTCGCGGGCAAAGCCGGTCGCGGCATAGGCCCGTGCCTCCTCTTTCTCGCGTTCGAGCCGGCGGCGCACGTTCTGGGTTTCGGCCTGGGCATAGAGCACGTCCTGCCGCGCGGCCTCGAGATCGCGCTTGAGGCTTTCAAGCGCTTCGCTGAGCGGCGCGGTTTCATCGTCCCCCGCACCCTCGCGCAGTTCCTCGGGCACGCCCTGCAATTCGTCTTCCGCCGCCTGGTCGAGCGGCTTGTCGTTCTCGTTCATGTCTTGCTGCTTTCCCTCAAGCGATAAGCTTGCCCAGCGATCGGGCAGTCAGATCCACCATGGGGACAACCCGGGCGTAATTCAACCGGGTCGGCCCGATCACCCCGAGCACGCCCACCACGCGGCCCTCGCGATCGCGATAGGGCGAGGCGATCACCGCCGATCCGGTGAGCGCGAACAGGCGGTTCTCGCTGCCGATGAAGATCCGCGTTGCCTCGGCCTCGCGCGCGCTTTCGAGCACTTCGGCGATCGCCTGCTTGTTTTCAAGGTCCTCGAGCAGCATCCGCACCCGCTCGACATCGCCGAGCGCGGCCTCGTCGAGCAGGTTGGCCGCGCCGCGCACGATCAGCACCGGGCGGCGCGCGGCATCCTCGCTCCACACCGCAAGGCCCCGCTCGACCAGGTCGCGGCTGGCATCATCGAGCTGCGAGCGCCCGGCGGCGATTTCGGCGCGCATCGCCTGGGCCGCTTCGGAAAGGGTGCGCCCCGCCAGCCGCGCGGTGATGAAGTTCGAGGCCCGCTCGAGCGCGCCCGGGGCGATCGCGCCGCCGAGCGTAATGATGCGGTTCTCGATCCCGCCATCCTCGCCCACCAGCACCGCCAGCGCGCGCCCCTGGCCAAGATCGACGAGGCTGAACTGCGCCAGGCGCTGCTCGCGCGGAGCGACCAGCACCATGCCGGCCGCACCCGAGAGATCGGAGAGGATCGCGCTCGCCTGCTGCAGCGCCGCCTCGAGCGGCCCGGCCTCGGCGAGGCGCGCCTCGATCGCCGCCTGCTCCTCACGGGTCGGCTCGGCGACGCGCATCATGCCATCGACGAAGATCCTGAGGCCCGCATCGGTGGGCATCCGCCCGGCGCTGGTGTGCGGTGCGGCGAGCAGGCCCAGCGCCTCGAGATCGGCGAGCACCGAGCGGATCGAGGCGGGCGAGAGATTGAGCGTGCCATCAGCCGCGAGCGTCTTGGAGCCCACCGGCTGGCCATGCTCCAGATATTCCTCGACCACGCGGCGGAAGATTTCGCGCGCGCGGGCGGTCAGTTCGGTGACAGGCGGCGCATTCATCACCCCCCACCATAGTCTTTGCGCTTGCCGCGACAAGGGGCCGGTGCCTAAAGGCGCGCCAGCCAAATGGAGGAGCCCGATGCGCCCATCCGGACGCGCGCCCGATGAAATGCGCGCCATCACCATCGAGACCGGCTTTCCCCGGCATGCCGAAGGTGCCTGCCTCATCGCCTTTGGCGATACCAAGGTGCTGTGCACCGCCAGCGTCGAGAAGAACGTGCCGCCATGGCTCAGGGGCAAGGGCGAAGGCTGGGTGACGGGGGAATATGCGATGCTCCCGCGCGCCACCCACAGCCGCACCGCGCGCGAGGCAGCCAAGGGCAAGCAATCGGGCCGCACCCAGGAAATCCAGCGGCTTATCGGCCGTTCCTTGCGCGCAGTGGTCGATCTCAAGAAGCTTGGCGAGCGGCAGATCACGCTCGATTGCGATGTGCTCCAGGCCGATGGAGGCACCCGCACCGCGGCGATCTCGGGCGCGTGGGTGGCGCTGCGCCTCGCGGTCAATGGCCTGATGGCCTCGGGCGAGCTGCGCGAGGATCCGATCATGGCGCAGGTGGCGGCGGTGTCCTGCGGGATCTTCCAGGGCACGCCGGTGCTCGATCTTGATTACGATGAGGATTCGCGCGCCGAGGCCGATGGCAATTTCGTGCTGCTTTCCGGCGGACAGATCGCCGAGGTGCAGGCCACCGCCGAGGGCGCCACCTATGACGAGGAGGCGCTGCTGCGGCTCTTGCGCCTCGCCCGGATCGGGTGCGAGCGCATCTTTGCCGCCCAGGCCGAGGCAGTGCGATGAGCGCCGATGCCACCCGGCGCCTTGGCGCGGGCCGCCTGGTCATCGCCACCCACAATGCCGGCAAGCTCAAGGAAATCAGCGCGCTGCTTGGCCCTTATGGAGTCACCTGCCTGTCCGCCGGCGCACTGGGCCTGCCCGAGCCGGCCGAGACCGGGCGCAGCTTTGCCGAAAACGCGCTGATCAAGGCGCGCGCTGCGGCCGAGGCCTCGGGGCTCGCTGCGCTTGCCGATGACAGTGGGCTCAGCGTTGCCGCGCTCGATGGCCGCCCCGGGGTCTACACCGCCGACTGGGCCGAGCGGCAGTGGTTTGAAGGCCCGCCGGGGCGCGATTGGTATATGGCGATGGGCAAGGTCGAAGGGATGCTGGCCGAGCGCGGCGCCGAGGTGGACCGCTCCGCCGCCTTCCACTGCGCGCTGGCGCTGGCATGGCCCGATGGCGAGCATGCCATCTATGAAGGCACCTGTGCGGGGCGCCTTGTCTGGCCCCCGCGCGGCACCCTGGGCTTTGGCTATGACCCGGTGTTCGTGCCGCAGGGACGGACGCAGACCTTCGCCGAGATCGCGCCGGAAGAAAAGCACGCGATCAGCCACCGCGCTGCCGCCTTTGCCAAGCTGGTCGCCGCGCAGTTCGGCAGCTAGACTGGGCCCATGGCCCGCGCGCTCTATATCCACTGGCCCTTCTGCGCCAAGAAGTGCCCCTATTGCGATTTCAACTCACACGTGCGCGCGGGCGTGGACATGGCCGCCTGGCAGGCGGCTCTGATCGCCGACATGCGTTTCGAGGCAGAGCGCGCCGCATCCGGCCCGCTCACCTCGATCTTTTTCGGCGGGGGCACGCCTTCGCTGATGCCGCCCGCTCTGGTCGCCGCATTGATCGGCGAGGCCGAGCGGCTGTGGGGCTTTGACCAGAACATCGAGATCACGCTCGAGGCCAATCCCTCTTCGGTCGAGGCAAGCCGCTTTTCCGATCTCGCCGCGGCCGGGGTCAACCGCATCTCGCTCGGGGTGCAAGCGCTCGACGATGCCGAGCTTGTCTTTCTCGGGCGCCTCCACGGAGCAGATGAGGCGCTGCGCGCGCTCGCGACCGCGCAGGCCCATTTCGGCCGGGTCAGCTTCGATCTCATCTATGCCCTGCCCGGCCACACGCCCGCCCTTTGGGAAACGCGCCTGAGGCAAGCGCTCGGCTTTGGCAGCGCGCATCTGTCGCTCTACCAGCTCACCATCGAGCCGGGCACGCGCTTTGCCGCCGAGGTGCGGCGCGGGCGCCTCAAGCCGCTCGATGATGATGTGGCGGCCGAACTTTTCGGCATCACGCAAGAGCTGTGCGCGGCGGCGGGCCTGCCTGCCTACGAGATCAGCAACCATGCCCGCGCCGGGCAGGAGAGCCGCCACAATCTCAGCTACTGGCGCTATCAGGATCATGTCGGGATCGGCCCCGGCGCCCATGGGCGGCGCGGCGGGCTGGCGACGGTGCGGCACAAGAAGCCCGAGAGCTTCCTCAAAGCCATCGCCGCCCAGGGCCACGGGATTGCCGAGGCGCGCGCGCTCGGCGCAGAGGAGCAGGCCGCCGAGGCGCTGCTGATGGGCCTGCGCCTTGCCGAGGGCGTCGATCTTGCCGCGCTGGCCGCGCGCTTTGGCCTTCCCCCGGAAGCGCTGGTTGACGCGGGCGCGCTGGACGGGCTCGAACGGCTCGGGCTTGTCTGGCGCGCGGGCGCGCGCATCGGGGTCGAGCCGCAAGGCCGCAGCGTGCTCGATGCCGTGCTGGCCGAACTGGTCGCCGATGGGCTGGTGGCGGCATGAGCGGGGCTGATCTTCTCGCCGCCTGGCGCGCGCATCTGGCTGACAATCTGCGCCGCTCGCCCCACACCGTGCGCGCCTATGTCGCCGCCGCAGCGCGGCTGGTGGCGGCGCAGGGCTGCGACGATTGGGACAGTCTCGCCCGGATCGAGGCGCATCACCTGCGCGCCTTTCTCGCCGCGCGCCGGGCCGAGGGCCTCGCCAATGCCAGCGCCGCGCGCGAGCTTTCGGCGCTCAAGGCCTTCATCGCCTTTGCCCGCCGCCAGGCGGGCGATCCCGATCCCGCCGCGCCGCGGCTGCGCGGGCCGCGGCTCAAGAAGGGCCTGCCCCGCCCCGTTACCCCCGACGAGGCGATGAGCCTGGCTGAGGCGGTCGAGGACAGCGCCCGGGCCGAATGGATCGGGGCGCGCGACCGGGCGGTGCTGCTCCTGCTCTATGGCTCGGGCCTGAGGATTGCCGAGGCGCTGGCGCTCAAGGGCGGCGATCAGCCGCTCGGCGAGGTGCTGCTGGTGAGCGGCAAGGGCGGCAAGCAGCGGTTGGTGCCGGTGCTTCCGATCACCCGCGCCGCCGTGGCAGACTATGTGCGGCAGTGCCCCTGGCCGCTCACGCGCGATGCGTCGCTGTTTCGCGGCGCCAAGGGCGGGCCGCTTTCACCGGGCATGGTGCAGCGCGCCGTTGCCGCCGCGCGCCGCGCGCTCGGCCTGCCCGAAAGCGCCACCCCGCATGCACTGCGGCACTCCTTTGCCACCCACCTGCTCGGCGCCGGGGCCGACCTGCGCGCGCTCCAGGAACTGCTCGGCCATGCCTCGCTCGGCTCGACCCAGATCTACACCAGGGTCGATGCCGCCCAGCTGCTCGACCAGTATCGCAAGGCCCATCCGCGCGGCTAGGTGCCGCTGTCCCCGCGCTCATGCGCCTTCACCGGCTTCCAGGTGATGACGCGGTACAGATACAACAGCACTCCGCCGAGCACGATTCCCATCACGACATAGCCGGCGAGTTTCTCGTAGCGGGTGATCAGCCCGGCAAGCGCCTGCCCGCCGAGGATGAGAAGGCCGTTCCAGATCAGCGAGCCGAGGAAGGTGAAAAGGCAGAAGCGCCACAGCTTCATCCGCGCGAGGCCCGCCGGCAGCGAGACGATGGTGCGCAGGATCGGCGAGAAACGCAGGGTAAAGACGATCCCGTCCCCATATTTGCGGAACATCCGGCGGGCGGAGAGGAACTCGTCCCATTCAAAGGTGAGCCAGCGGCCCCAGCGGTCAATCACCCGCTTCAGGGTCTCCTCGCTCCAGCGCGCGCCCAGCCAGAACCAGAACAGGTTGCCCGCCAGCGTGCCCGCGGTGGCGACGATCCACAGGAGATAGGCGTCCATCCGCCCCTGCTCGACCAGTGCCCCCGCCCCCACCAGGATCACCTCCGAAGGGATCGGCGGAAACACGTTTTCGAGGATCATCAGCACGAAGATGCCGAGATAGCCGCCCTTGTCGAGCAGGCTGAGGAGGAGCTGGGTCATGGTGCGGGGATTTATCCGGTTGTGACGGAAAGGCGTTAGGCGGCCTTGGCGCGCGCGGCAAGGCGCCGTTCGATCGCGTCCCAGATCCTGCCCGCGGTATCGGTGCCGTTGAAGCGATCGATGGCGACGATGCCGGTGGGCGAGGTGACGTTGATCTCGGTCAGCCATTTGCCGCCGATCACGTCGATGCCGACGAAGATGAGGCCGAGGCGCTTGAGATCGGGCCCGAGCGCGGCGCAGATTTCCTGTTCGCGTTCGGTCAGCGTGGTCGGCTGGGCGCTGCCGCCCATCGCCAGGTTGCTGCGGAACTCCCCCGCGCCCGGCAGGCGGTTGATCGCGCCGGCAACCTCGCCATCGACGAACACAATGCGCTTGTCGCCTTGTGCCACCTCGGGCAGGAAGGGCTGCACCATGTGCGGCTCGGGCCAGGTCTGATTGAACACCTCGAACAGGGCCGAGAGGTTCTCGCCGTTTTCGGGCACGCGGAAGATCGCCTTGCCGCCATTGCCGTGGATGGGCTTGACCACGATCGACCCGTGCTCGGCCATGAAGCGCCGCACCTCGGCCACGCTGCGAGTCACCAGCGTGGGCGGCATGAAGCGGCGATAGTTCAGCACCATCACCTTTTCCGGGGCATTGCGCACGCTCACCGGATCGTTGACCACCAGCGTCTCGTGGCGGATGCGCTCGAGCAGGTGGGTGGCGGTGATATAGCCCATGTGGAACGGGGGATCCTGGCGCATCAGCACCACATCGACATCCCGGCCAAGATCGAGCCGCACCCTCTCGCCGCGACGGAAGTGATCGCCCTCGACGCGCTGCACGGTGACGGGCCAGGCCTCGGCATGGAGGCGATCATCGGCATCGAGCGTGAGGCTTTCGACCTGGTATTCATAGAGCCGGTAGCCGCGCGCTTGCGCAGCGAGCATCAGCGCGAACGAACTGTCGCCGGCGATATTGATGCTCTCGATCGGGTCCATCTGGACAGCGATGCGCAGGCTCATTGGGTCAGCTCCGTCAGGGGGATCAGCAAAAGGGCATCCAGGCATTGGCGATGTGGGTGGGCTTGCGGCCGGGCGCAAGCAGGATCACGTCGATGCGGATATCCTCGCCCTCAGTCACGTAATCCTGCCAGACCAGCTCGACTGCCGCGGCAACCCGCGCGAGGCGGCGCTCGTCGATCGCCTCGGCGAGCGCGGCGGCGCGGGCGCGCCACTTGACCTCGACGAAGGCGACAAGGCCGGCGCGCCTGGCGATGAGGTCGATCTCGCCCGCCCTGGTCTTGACCCGCTCGGCGAGGATCTGCCAGCCCTGCCGGGCGAGCCACAGGGCCGCCTCGGCCTCGCCCTCGCGGCCGCGGCTGTCGGCCTCGCGGCGCATCCCGGGCGTGCGGGGCGTGCTCATTCGCCCTTGAGTTCCAGCGCCCGGGCGTAGAGCGCCGCGCGGTCAAGCCCCGTGGCGCGGGCGACCTTGCCCGCCGCCTTGCCCGGCCCGGCATGGGCGAGCGCGGCGCGCAAGAGCGCGTCGGTGTCCGGCGCGCTGTCGGCTTGCGCGCCCTGGGCGGGGGCCTCCCCGCCAGCGGGCGGGCCGACGATCAGCACGATCTCGCCCTTGGGGGGATGCGCGCCGTAGTGCTCGGCAAGCGCCGCCGCGCTGCCGCTCCGGCATTCCTCGTGCAGCTTGGTCAGTTCGCGCGCCACCGCCACCTCCCGCCCGGGCCAGAGCGCCGCGATGGCGTGCAGGCTCTTCAAGAGCCGCGGGGCGGTCTCGTAGAAGACGAGGCTGGCGGCCACCCCCGACAATTCCTCGAGCGCGGCGCGCCGCGCCCCATCGCGCGCCGGCAGGAAGCCGGCGAAGAGAAAGCGGTCAGACGGCAGGCCGGCGATCGCCAGCGCGGCGATCGCGGCGCAGGGGCCGGGAACGGCGATCACCGGCACCCCCGCCGCGCGCGCCTCGCGCACCAGGCGATAGCCCGGATCGGAGACGAGCGGCGTTCCCGCATCGCTTGCCAGCGCCACCGGCGCGGCCCGCGCCTCCTCGATCACCTGGGCGCGCACTGCTGTCGGGGCGTGATCGTCAAGCCGCTGCAGCCGCGCCTTGATGCCGAAATGGTTGAGCAGCCGACCCGTCACCCGCGTGTCCTCGCAGGCGACCAGCGCCGCGCCCCGCAGCACCCTGAGCGCGCGCAGGGTGATGTCGGCAAGATTGCCAATCGGGGTGGCAACAATATAGAGCCCGGGAGCGAGGGGCTCCGCGTCAGGCGCAAGCGAAGGCGGGGCTGTGGGTCTCACGCCAGGTTCCATGGCGCAAGGGTGAGGGGTCGGCAAGGATGAAGCATGTGGATCGCGCGCAATCACGGGGCTGGCGCGGCTGGCTCGAGCGCTTCGGCGCGCGCCTTGGCGGGCGCAGCCTTGCGCTTGCAGGGGGAGCGCTGCTCGCAGCAGGGTGCCAGGTGATCCCCAAGAGCGAGGTCGCCACCGCCCCGCCAGCCCCGACGCCCGAGCCTTCGGCCACCGTGCTTCCCGCCGACAGCGGCCGGCATCGCATCGCCCTGCTCGTGCCGATGAGCGGCGAGGCCGCGCCCGTGGGCCAGGCGATCGCCAATGCCACCACCATGGCGCTGCTCGACACCAGCGCCGAGAACCTGCGCATCACCACCTATGACACCGCCACCGGCGCTGCCGAGGCCGCGCGCCAGGCGATCGCGGATGGCAACAAGCTCATTCTCGGGCCGCTGATGGCCGATGCCGTGCCGGCGGTGGCAGCGGCGGCGCGGCCGGCGCGAGTGCCGGTGATCGCCTTTGCCAATGACAGCAGCATTGCCGGGCCCGATGTCTTCGTGCTGGGCCAGCTGCCCGAGCAATCGATCCGCCGCAGCGTCGCCTTCGCCCGCGCGCGGGGGGCAAACCGCTTTGCCGCGCTGGTGCCCGAGGGCGATTATGGCGCCCGCGCCGCCGCCGCGCTCGAGGCCGCGCTGCGCGATTTCGGCGGGGCGATGGTGCGGCGCGAGACCTATGCCCGCGGCAACACCTCGATCGTCAGCGCCGCCGCCCGGCTGCGCGCGGCGGGGGGCTATGATGCCGTGCTGATCGCCGACAGCGCCCGGCTCGCGCTCGAGGCGGCGGGCGAGCTGCGCCGCGGCGCGCCGGGCCGCGCGCGCCTGATCGGCACCGAGCTGTGGAGCGGCGAGGCGGCGCTTGCCAAGTCCGCCGCTGCCGAGGGCGCGCTGTTCGCCGCCGTGTCCGACCAGCGCTATCGCCGCTTTGCCGACAGCTATGCCGCGCGCTTCGGCGCCCAGCCCCACCGGGTGGCAACGCTGGGCTATGATGCGGTGCTGCTCACCTTGCGCGTGGCGCGCGACTGGAAGGTGGGCAGCCCCTTCCCCAAGGGCGAGCTGTTCGACAAGGGCGGGTTTCTCGGGGTTGATGGCCCTTTTCGCTTTGCCCGCAATGGCGTGGCCGAACGCGCGCTCGAAGTGCGTGAGGTGGGCCGCGGCGAGGTGCGCGTGGTCGATCCGGCGCCAAGCGGCTTTGGCACCTGAGCAAAACCGCCCCCCGCAGCTTGTTCGGGGGCCGGGCGCGGGCCTATAGGCTGCCCCATGGCCGATACCACTCCCGACGATCTGTTTGCCAACACCCCTGCCTCGAGCGGGGATTATGATGCATCCGCGATCGAGGTGCTCGAGGGGCTCGAGCCGGTGCGCCGCCGCCCGGGCATGTATATCGGCGGCACCGATGACCGCGCGCTCCACCACCTTGCCGCTGAAGTGCTCGACAATGCCATGGACGAGGCGGTGGCCGGCCATGCCACCCGCATCGAGATGCGCCTCGAGGAGGGCAACCGCCTTACCATCGCCGATAATGGCCGCGGCATCCCGGTCGAGGAACATCCCAAGTTCCCGGGCAAATCGACGCTCGAGGTGATCCTTTCAACGCTCCATTCGGGCGGCAAGTTTTCGGGGAAGGCCTATGCCACCAGCGGCGGGCTGCACGGCGTGGGGGTGAGCGTGGTCAACGCGCTTTCGGCCCATACCCGTGTCGAGGTGGCGCGCGATCGCCAGCTCTATGCGCAGGAATTTGCCCGCGGGGTGACGCTGGGGCCGCTCCAGCAGCTCGGCCCCACGCCCAACCGGCGCGGCACCACGGTGAGCTTCACCCCCGATCCCGAGATCTTCGGTGATCGGCAGTTCAACCCCAAGCGGCTGTTCCGCCTCGCCCGGTCCAAGGCCTATCTGTTTGCCGGGGTGGAAATCCGCTGGAAATGCGCCCCCGGCCTCGCCAGCGAGGAGGTGCCGACCGAGGCGGTGTTCCGCTTTCCCGGCGGGCTGGCCGATCACCTCGCCGAACAGCTCGCGGGGCGCGAATGTGTCACCGCCCAGCCCTTCACCGGCAGCCAGGAGTTTTCGGCTCTGGACGGGGTGCCGCAGGGGCGGGTTGAATGGGCGATCGCCTGGCCGCTCTATTCCGAAGGCGCGGCGAGCTGGTATTGCAACACCGTGCCCACGCCCGATGGCGGCACCCACGAACAGGGCCTGCGCAGCGCCCTCACCCGGGCCTTGCGCGCCTTTGGCGAGCTGGTCGGCCAGAAGAAGGCCAAGGACATCACCGCCGATGACGTGATGACCGGCGCCGAGGTGATGCTTTCGGTGTTCATCCGCGATCCGCAGTTCCAGTCGCAGACCAAGGATCGCCTGACCTCACCCGAGGCCGCACGCCTCGTCGAGAATGCGGTGCGCGACCATTTCGACCATTTCCTTGCCGACAATATCGAGCGGGGCAAGGCGCTGCTCGGCGAGGTGATGGAGCGCATGGACGAGCGCCTGAAGCGCAAGGCCGAGCGCGAGATCAAGCGCAAGAGCGCGACCAACGCCAAGAAGCTGCGCCTGCCCGGCAAGCTTACCGATTGTTCGGGCGAAGGCGGGCGCGAGACCGAATTGTTCATCGTCGAGGGCGACAGCGCCGGCGGCAGCGCCAAGCAGGCGCGCGATCGCAAGAGCCAGGCGATCCTGCCTATCCGCGGCAAGATCCTCAATGTCGCCTCGGCCAGCGCCGACAAGATCCGCGCCAATTCCGAAATTGCCGACCTGATCCTCGCGCTCGGCTGCGGCACGCGCAAGGACTGCAACCCGGATAACCTGCGCTATGACCGCATCATCATCATGACCGATGCCGATGTCGATGGCGCCCACATCGCCACCTTGCTGATGACCTTCTTCTTCCAGGAAATGCCCGAGGTGGTGCGGCGCGGCCACCTGTTCCTTGCCCAGCCCCCGCTCTACCGCCTCACAGCGGGCAAGGAGAGCCGCTATGCCCGCGATGATGCCCACCGGGCCGAGCTGGAAGCGACAGTGTTCAAGGGCAAGAAGGTCGAGGTTGCACGCTTCAAGGGCCTGGGCGAGATGAACCCGCAGCAATTGCGCGAAACCACTATGGCGCCCGAAACCCGCAGCCTCATCCGCATCACCCTGCCGGCCGAATACGAGCAGCGCGCCAGCGTTGCCCGGCTGGTCGATGAGCTGATGGGCCGCAACCCGGAGCACCGCTTCAACTTCATCCAGAACCGCGCCGCCGAGATCGATCCCGAGCTGATCGATGCCTGATGCGCGCTTTCCCGATCCGCGCAAGGAGGACATCCTTGCCGGGGATCGGCGCCTCTCACGCCCCGATGCCTCGGTGCCCGATTGGGAAGTGCCCGACAGCGCCTATCGCCCGGTGCCGATCGTGTGGTTTGCCGCGGCGATGATCGTGCAGGCGCTGGTGCTGGGCGGCCTGTTCCTGCTGCTTGTGCGCGCCAATGGCATCTACACCATGGCGCTCGGCGGGGTGGCGAGCGGGATGATCGCGGGCTGGACCTGGCGGCGCGGCATGGCCGGGGCCGCGGCGGCCTGGCGCTGGGCGACGATCATCATGCTGGGCTTGCAACTTGCCCTCGTGCTGCTGGCCGTGACCCCGCGGCTCTAGCGCGCCAGGGCGGGGAGGGGCGATTCTTCTTCGCGGCGGCGTAAGATTGGCGCCGCCGCGACGACTAAAGGGAGCATGACGCCCGCCCGAGACCAGCTCTATCGCGAGGCCGGAGCCGCCTTTGCTCCGGCGCTGGCGCGCCTTGCCCGCGCGGTCGAGCGCGATCCCGAGCGGGCGCGCGATCTCGAACAGGAGATGCACTGCGCGCTGTGGGCCAGCCTTGCCCGCTTCGACGGGCGCGCCGCGCTCAAGACCTGGGTCTATCGTGTCGCGCACAATGTCGCAGCCGATCACGTCGCCCGCGCGGTGCGCGGCCCGCGGCGGGTGGCGCTCGAGGAGATCGCCGATCTGCCCGATCCCGGCAATGTCGAGGCCGAGACTGCCGAGGCGCTCGCCCTTGCCCGGCTCGGCGCGCTGATCCGGCGCCTGCCCCCGCCCGACATGCAGGTGATCGTGCTGTGGCTCGAAGGCGAAAGCGCCGCCGCCATCGCCGAGATCACCGGCCTTTCGCCGGGTGCGGTCAATGTCCGCGTGCACCGGATCAAGGCCCTGCTCGCCCGCCATTTCACCCTTCCCGAGGAACCGGAGCAAGACCGATGAGCAGCCCTCCCCTGCCGCTGTGGCACGCCGCTGCTGGCGATGCGACCTTCACCGATCCGGCCGCCTGCGCCGCGCGTGCCGATGCCTTTGCCCGCCAGATCGCGCGGCGCAACCGCCGCGAGCGCTGGGCCGCCTATGTGCAGCTGCCGGTGTGGGGCGCGCTGGCAGCCTTCTTCGCGGCCCGGGGCGAGGCGCTGATCGCCGCCGCCCTGGTGCTGATCGCGCTCGGCCTTCTTGCCGTGCTCGCCAATCTTGCCCGCCGGGCGACGAACCTTGAGGCCCTGCCCGAGGAGCCGTGCCTTGCCCATCTTGCGCGCCAATATCGCCGCCAGCATGCCGCGCTGCGGGCGGTGCCGCGCTGGTATATCGCTCCGCTGCTTCCGGGCATTGCCGGATTTTATGCCGCGGTCACCGCCCGCGTGGCCGAGCGCGCGGGCTGGAGCGCGGCGCTGGAGGGCGCGCTGTGGCCTTTTGCCGTCACCTTCGGCATCTTCGCGGTGGTCCTCGTGCTCAATCGCCTCGCCGCGCGCGCCCTTGCCGCAGAACTTGCCCGGATCGAGGCGCTTTCCCCGCCCCCGCCTTCGCTCTAGACCAGTGCCCAGCCCCAAGGAGACCTGCCGATGATCCCCCGCGCCCTGTTTGCCGCCGCAGCGCTCGCGCTTGCCGTAAGCCCCGCCCCGCTCTGGGCTGCGCCCGCCCCGCCCGGGCCCGCCCCGGCCGAGGCCCCCGATGCTGCCGAGACCCCGCTTGCCGCCCGCGCCGAGCAGGTCGTCGCGCTGCTCAACGGCAAGGTGGAACCCGAGGCGCTGCTGACCGCAGGCTTCCTCAGGGCCGTGCCCCCTGCCCAGCTCAAGGGGCTGATCGCCAACCTCACCGCGCAGTTCGGCCCGGCGCTGTCCGTTGCCGAGCTGACCCCGCGCGAAGGCACCCGCGCCGCGCTCGCCATCCGCTTCGAGCGCGGGCTGGCCAAGGGCGGTATCGCCATCGATCCGGGTGAGGACAACAAGGTGAGCGAATTGCTCTTCACCGCAATCGAGCCGGTCGCGGTGGCGGGCGACACCCCCGCGGCGATCATAGCCGAGCTTGCCGCCCTGCCCGGCAGCGTCAATGCCTGGTTCGCACCCCTCGATGGCGGCGCGCCGGTGATCGCGCACAACCCCGGCACGCCCCTTGCGCTCGGCTCGACCTTCAAGCTCTACATCCTTGCCGCGCTGGCCGAAGAGGTGAAGGCGGGGCGGCGCAAGTGGAGCGACGTGGTGAGGCTCGGCGCAAGGAGCTATCCCAGCGGGCGGTTGCAGGACTGGCCCAAGGGCGCGCCGCTCACGCTCCACACGCTTGCCAGCCTGATGATCTCGGTCAGCGACAACACCGCAACCGACCAGCTCATCGCCACGCTTGGCCGTGAGCGCATCCTCAAGGCGATGAAGGACAGCGGCCATGCCAATCCGGCTGCCAACGATCCCTTCCTCACCACCCGCGAGATGTTCCTGCTCAAGAGCCTCAAGAATGACGAGATCGCCGGGCGCAGCGCCGGCGCGCTGCTCGCCGATCCGGCCATCGCCACCTTTCTTGCCAGCGGCGATCCGCCGCTCGAGACGATCACCGCCGGCTTCGCGCAAGGCCCCAAGGCGCTCCAGCTCGAATGGTTCGCCTCGCCTGCCGATCTTGCCCGGCTGTTTGCCCACATGCGCCGGACCGCCGATCCGGAGGCCTTCCGGATCATGGCGATCAACCCCTCGGCGAGCGCCGGCATCAAGGCGCGCTGGCCCTATATCGGCTTCAAGGGCGGGAGCGAGCCGGGGGTGCTCAACCTCACCTCGCTGCTCAGCGACGAGGCCGGGCGCGACTGGGTGCTGAGCCTCGGCTGGAACAATCCCGCAGCAGCGGTTGATGAAGGAAAGCTCGAGGGCATTGCCCAGCGCATCCTGCTGCTGCCTCGCTGATTTGCCCATCAGAAAAGGGGGGTCATCCCCCCTTGCGCCGCTCGGCCGCGGCCCCTATCGCTGGCCGCGAATTTCAGTCTCCAAAGGAAACCCGATGAGCGAGCAGCAGCAGCGTTTCGAAGGCACCTCCTCCTACATCGCCACCGAGGATCTGAAGGTCGCGGTCAATGCCGCCGTCACCCTGCGCCGCCCGCTGCTGGTCAAGGGTGAGCCGGGCACCGGCAAGACCGTGCTGGCACACGAGATCGCCAAGGCGCTGGGTGCCCCGCTGATCGAATGGAACATCAAGTCCACCACCAAGGCGCAGCAGGGCCTCTATGAATATGACGCGGTCGCCCGCCTGCGCGATGGCCAGCTGGGCGACGAGCGGGTTCACGACATCCGCAATTACATCAAGAAGGGCAAGCTGTGGGAGGCCTTCACCTCCGAGAAGCTCCCCGTGCTGCTGATCGACGAGATCGACAAGGCCGACATCGAGTTTCCCAATGACCTCCTGCAGGAGCTCGACCGGATGAGCTTCGACGTTTACGAGACGCAGGAGCGGATCGAGGCCAGGGAGCGCCCGATCGTGGTCATCACCTCGAACAACGAGAAGGAACTGCCCGACGCCTTCCTGCGGCGCTGCTTCTTCCACTACATCCGCTTTCCCGATCGCGAGACGATGCAGGCGATCATCGATGTCCACTTCCCCGGCATCCAGAAGGCGCTGGTGAAGAAGGCGATGGATATCTTCTACGACCTGCGCGAGGTGCCGGGCCTCAAGAAGAAGCCCTCGACCAGCGAATTGCTCGACTGGCTCAAGCTCCTGCTCAACGAGGACATGCCGCTCGAGGTGCTGCAAAGCAGCAATCCGGCCAGCGCGATCCCGCCGCTCCACGGCGCGCTGCTCAAGAACGAGCAGGATATCATGCTGTTCGAACGCCTCGCCTTCATGGCGCGGCGCAACCCGAGCTGATCGGCCCGCAGCTTCGCCGGGGAAAAGCGCCCCGCAAGGGCGCGCGGCAATGTTTCACGTGAAACATTGCGTGAACATTGTCGGCCAGGCCGGGCGCGCTCAGCTCACCACAAAGCAGGCGATCCCGGCGCTGGCGAGGCTCCGGCAGGTGGCGTGGGCCTCGGGCCCGGTGGCGCGCAGGCGATAGTATTGCGTGCGCTTGACCACCGCCGGGATCACCGCGATCTCCAGCGCGCGCAATTCCGGCCGCTGCGTAGCGAGGCTCTGCCACAGGGCGCGCGCGGCCTGTTCGGAGCGCGCCGCGGCAAGCTGGATGGTCTGCCGATTGCGGACCAAAACCTCGGCGCCGTCGCCCACGGTGGCGCCGGGCGCAGCCGCAGGAATGTTGCGCGCCGCCGGGGTTCGCACTGCCGCCAGCGCCGGCCTCGGCGCGCGCAGCTGCGGCGGGATCGGCACCTGCGCATCGCTGCGCTGCGCCAGCGCCAGCGCCGCCGCGCCATCGCCAAGCGGCGCGTCGGTCACGATCACCGCGGTCGCAGCGGGTCGGGTTGTCTTGAACAAGGCAGCGGCAAATTCGGCGGGGACACGGATGCAGCCATGCGAGGCCGGATAGCCCGGCAGGCGCCCGGCATGGATGGCGATGCCGCTCCAGGTCAGGCGCTGCATCCACGGCATCGGCGCATTGCTGTAGAGGTTCGAGCGGTGATGCCGCTTCTTCTGGAGGATGGCAAAGACGCCCGTTGGGGTGCGCTTGCCCCTCTTGCCGGTCGAAACGGGGCTCGATCGCCACAACACCCCATCGCGAAAGACGTGCATTTTCTGAGAGGAAAGGCTGACCGTGATGACGATGCCGCTTTGCAGGAGTTCGGAAACGGTGGTGACAGGCACGACAGGGTCAGGCTCGGACACCGCCGGAGACGCCGGCGTGCCAGGCGCAGCCTCACCGGGCACGCCGATGGCAAGAGCAGGCGGCGCCGCGGGAACCTTGCTCACCGCCGCGGGCACCAGGCCCGAGCCCGCCAGGCTTCCCAGCACAAGCAGCATGGTGTGAAGCGCCCAGCGCCGCAGGCCCCCCTCCTCTCGCGTTAACCACGTAAGGCACGGGTTAGGCCCTTGCGGGCAGCGGGGCAAGGCCCCTCATCGGGCAGGCGCCCTAATCGAGGCTGTAAGCCAGCTCGAAATCGCCCCAGCGGCGCCCACCGAACACCAGCGGGACATAGACATTGCGCACCACCTGATAGGTCTGCCCGTCGCCCTCCTGGCGATAGACCGCCATCATGAAGGGCGCGGTGCTGGCCTTGGCCTTGCGGTCGATCGCCTCGAGCATGATCCGCCCGTTGCGGCAGAACTGGGTGTCGTGGGCAAGATCGCCGGTGGGCCGGCGCGAGCGTTCGGTCAGGTGGGTGGGCAGAAAGCCGTTCATGTCGGTGCAGGCCGCGGCCAGCACGCGCGGATCGCTCGCCCGCGCGCGATCGAGGAAGGGGCGCCACTCGGCATCGGCCCAGTCCGACAGGCGCGTGCGATAGAGTTGCGGATTGGTGCCGGGCACCGGGACATAATCGGTGTCGAACAGCGCCGCCATGGTCAGCCTGCCCGCGGCCAGCGCCGCTTCGGTATGGGCGCGCAGCGCCTGCATGATCTCCTGCGCCTGGGCCACCATCGCGCTGTCCTCGGGCGAGAGGCCGGCCTGGACGATGCGGTCGAACATTTCGCTCGCGGTGAGCTCCAGCTCCTCCATCTTGCGATGGGCGCCGTGGAGCTTGTCCTCGTTGGCGCGCGCGGCGGCATCGAAGCTGGTGAGCACCCGCTGGACCTTGTCGACATGGCTGCTGATCGTGCCGGTGGCGCGGGCGATGAGATCGTTCTGGCGATCGACCTCCTCGACCAGCGCGCCGACCTTGGCGATGGTGCTCTCGATCTGGCCGACCGAGGCGCGCGCCTCGCCGCTGGCCCTGGAGCCCGCCTCGATGCGCCCGATCACCTCGGCCGCCTCGCTGCCCAGCGCATCGATCGTGGCGGCGATCTCCTCGGTTGCCTTGCGGGTATCCCCGGCAAGGCTTTTGACCTCGGCAGCGACCACCGCGAAAGTGCGGCCGGCCTCGCCCGCGCGCATCGCCTCGATCGTGGCATTGAGCGCAAGGATATTGGTGGTCTCGGCGATCGCGTCGATATCCTGCGCGCTGCGGCGCACCTGCTCCATCGCCGCGGCAAAGCCGGTGACGTGCTGGCCAAGCGCATCGACCAGTTCGATCAGCCCGGCGATCTGCGCCAGCGAGGACTGGATCAGCGCGGTGCCCTCGCCCAGCCGCTCGATCGCGCGCTCGGAAAGCAGCCGGGCCTCGTCGCTCGCCTCGGCCACCTTGGTCTGATCGGCCTCGAGCGCGCGCACGGTTTCGGCCAGCGCCTCGTGCTCGCTGCGCAGCGCGCGCGAGGAGGCGATCACCGCTTCCACCACCCCGGCCACATCGGAGCAGCCCACCGTCACCGCACCGCAGCTCTCGGGGATCATGCCCAAGGCCCGGGCATTGGCGGTATCGATGGTGATCTCTTTCATGCAGCGCGCCCCTTGTGGTTGCGCCGCAGGCTAGAGGTCGTTTGGTTACCGCAGCGTAAATGCGGCGCCGGCCCTGGCTAGATCACGTAGGAGATCTCGAACTCGCCCCAGCGCCGCCCGGCCAGCACCAGCGGCACGCTGACGAGGCGCACCACGCGGTAATGCGCGCCGTCGCCCTCGTGGCGATAGACCGCCATCGAGAAGGGCTTGGTTGCCTGCTTGACCCACTTGTCGAAGGGCGTGGTGATGATCCGCCCATTGCGGCAGAATTGCAGATCGTGGGTGTAATCGCCGGTAGGCTGGCGGCTGCGGGCGGTGAGATGGGTGGGCATGAAGCCGTTGCGATCATCGCACACCGCCGCGATGATCGCCCCGTCGCGTTCCATGGTTGCATCGAGCAGCGGGCGCCAGTGGCGATCGGCCCAGTCGGACAGGCTGGTGCGGAACAGCTGCGGATTGGTGCCGGGAACGGGGCGGTAATCCTCGTCGAACAGCATCGCCGGGGTGAGCGTGCCATCGGCGAGCGCGGCTTCGGCAATGCGCTGCGCCTCCGCCGCGGCCTCCTGCGCGATCGCAGCGATGGCGCTGTCGCGCGGCGAGAGGCCAGCCACGACGATGTGATCGAACATCACGCTCGCGCGGTCCTCAAGCTCGGCCACCTTGGCATGGACGCCGTGCAGCTTGTCCTCATCGGCCTTGCTGGCGCGCTCGAAGCGCACGAGCACATCGTGGACGCGGCCCACATGCGTGCTGATGGTGCCGGTGGCGCGGGCGATCTGGTCATTCTGGCGATCGACATCGCGCACCAGCTCAGCCACGGTGCCGATGGTCTGCTTGATCGCATCGACCGAGGCGCGCGCCGCATCGCTCGCCCTAGCGCCTTCGTCGATCCGGGCGATCACCCGTTCGGCCTCGCTCCCCAGCGCCTCGATGGTGCGCGAGATCTCCTCGGTGGCCTTGCGGGTGTGGCCGGCCAATTGCTTGACCTCGGCAGCCACCACCGCGAAGGTGCGCCCGGCCTCGCCCGCGCGCATCGCCTCGATCGTGGCGTTGAGCGCGAGGATGTTGGTGGTCTCTGCAATCGCGTCGATATCCTTGGCCGAACGCTGCACCTGGGCCATGGCGGCGGCAAATCCGGTGACATGCTCGGCCAGCGCGCCCACCAGCGCGAGCAGATCGGCGATCCGCGCGAGCGAGGATTCGATCTGCGCCGTGCCCTGTTCGAGCCGGTCGATCGCCTCGGCCGAGATCAGCCGCGCCTCGTCGCTCGCCTCGCGCACCCGCTGCTGATCGGTCTCGAGCGCGGCGAAGGTCTCGGCCAGCATGCGGTGCTCGGCGCGCAGCGCGGCGGAGGAATCGATCACCTGCCGCACGATGCCCGCGACATCGCTGCACCCGATCACCACCTCGCCGCAGCTGGCGGCGATGGCGCTGCTGTCGGGCGAGACGACTTTTGCTGCGATATTCATTGGCGATGCCTGCTCCCCCACCATGGCCCCCTCCCTTACGGTAGCGCTACCATCAAATTCTTAACGCAAGCCTTGCCCCCTCGCAATTGCGTGGCTGGAAAGGCGCCCTTGCTTGCGCTAGGCCTGCCCCATGTTCTTCAATTTCGTCGATGAGCTGCGCGCTGCCGGGATCCCGGCCTCGTTCAAGGAGCACCTCACCCTGATGGAGGCGCTCGACAAGGACGTGATCGAGCAGACGCCCGAAGCCTTCTACTATCTCTCCCGCGCCACCTTCGTGAAAGACGAGGGCCTGCTCGACCGCTTCGACCAGGTGTTCAATAAGGTCTTCAAGGGGATCATCTCGGACTATGGCCAGAATCCGGTCTCGATCCCGGAAGATTGGCTCAAGGCCGTGGCCGAGAAGTTCCTCAGCCCAGAGGAGATGGAGAAGATCAAGTCGCTGGGCAGCTGGGACGAGATCATGGAGACGCTCAAGCAGCGTCTCGCTGAGCAGGAAAAGCGCCACCAGGGCGGCAACAAGTGGATCGGCACCGGGGGCACATCGCCCTTCGGCAATTCGGGCTACAATCCCGAAGGCGTGCGCATCGGTGGGCAGAGCAGGCACGGCCGCGCGATCAAGGTGTGGGAAAAGCGCGAGTTCAAGAACCTCGACAACACCCGCGAGCTGGGAACCCGCAACATCAAGATGGCGCTGCGCCGCCTGCGCCGCTTTGCCCGCGAGGGCGCGGCCGACGAGCTTGACATTCCCGGCACGATCGAGGGCACCGCCAAGCAGGGCTGGCTCGACATCAGGATGCGGCCCGAGCGCAGGAATGCGGTCAAGCTGCTGCTCTTTCTCGATGTCGGCGGCTCGATGGACCCCTTCATCAGGCTGGTCGAGGAACTGTTCAGCGCCGCCACCAGCGAATTCAAGAACATGGAGTTCTTCTACTTCCACAATTGCCTGTATGAAGGGGTGTGGAAGGACAACCGCCGGCGCTGGCAGGAGCGCACCAAGACTTGGGACGTGCTCCACAAATATGGGCACGATTACAAGGTCATCTTCGTCGGCGACGCGGCGATGAGCCCCTACGAGATCACCCATCCGGGCGGCAGCGTCGAACACATGAACGAGGAAGCGGGCGCTGTGTGGCTCCAGCGCGTGGTGAATACCTATCCGGCGACCGTGTGGCTCAATCCCGTGCCGGAAAAGCAGTGGGGCTATTCGCAATCAACCAGGATGATCAAGCAGATCATGAATGATCGCATGTATCCGCTGACGCTCGAGGGCCTCGATGATGCGATGCGCGAGCTGAGCCGCAAGCACGCCGCCTAGCCCTTGCGGTCCAGCTCGGCATCGAGGTGCAGGCTGCAGCGCCAGAAGAAGAACGCCGGCACCAGCCCCAGCACCGCCGCGCCATAGAGCACATAGCGCACCGAATCGGCGCCGAAGGCGGGTTGCAGTAGGTCTGACAGGACGCCGAAGAACAGCGGCCCCAGCCCCAGCCCGATGAGGTTCTGGAAGAACAGCAGTGCGGCGGCCGCGATCGCCCGGGCCCGCAGGGGCACCAGCCCCTGCGCGGCGGAATAGGTGGGGCCGTAATAGAGCGAGTTGAACACCGTGGGCAGCAGCAGCAGCGCCAGCGCCAGCGGCCAGCTTGGCGCGTGATAGGCAGCGATCGCCAGCGGCACCGCGAGCGCCATGCCGATCGCCGGGGCGCTGAGCACGTGGCGGCGGTTCTTCGCCCCGAAACGGTCGGCCAGATAGCCCCCGGCCCAGGTACCGAGGATCCCCGCGAGGCCGCCGAGGAGGCCGAACCACAGCCCCACCTCGCCGGGGGTGAGATCATGCGTGCGCTGGAAGAAGATCGTCGTCCAGGTGGTCTTGCCATAGGAGAGGAACGAGGCCGCCGAACCGGCACAGACGAGCAGCACGAAGGCGCGTGAGCGCAGCACCTCGGCAAGCGCCGCACCGAGCGGCAGCGCCGGGGCCTCGCTGCGCGCGCGCAAGGCCGCGGCGGCGTCGGCATGGCGCGGGTCGCGGAGCACGAACCACACCACCAGCGCCAGCGCCACGCCCGGCAGGCCCACCACCACGAAGGCCTGACGCCAGCCGAGGAAATCGGCGAGCAGCCCGCCGATCACCATCCCCATCAGCGAGCCGATCGGAATGCCGAGCGAATAGAAGGCCAGCGCCGAGGCGCGCCTTTCGGGCGGCACCAGATCGCTGATGAGCGAATGGGCCGGCGGGGTGCAGCCAGCCTCACCCACCCCCACCCCGATGCGCGCCAGCAGCAGGTGCCAGAAGTTCTGCGCCAGGCCGCAAAGCGCCGTCATCCCCGACCACAGCGCCAGCGCCAGCGCGATGAGGCGCGGGCGATGGGTGCTCGGGCGGTCGGCCAGCCGGGCGATGGGAATGCCAAGGACGGTGTAGAACAGCGCGAAGGCCAGCCCCGTCATCAGCCCGATCTGGGTGTCGGAAAGCTCCAGCTCCTGCGCGATCGGCTCGGCAAGGATGTTGACGATCTGGCGGTCGATGAAATTGAAGATGTAGACCGTGAGCAGCAGCCACAAGGTCAGCCTGACCGAAGGCAGGGGGCGCGCAGGCGCTGCGGTGGTGGCCATGCCGTCATTCTCTCCCGTCTGCGGCGGCCATGGTCTTGGCCGCTCTCATGTTGTCCACCCGATCCCGCGCGCCGGGCGCAGGCGTGACGCCAATCAGTAAAGCAGGTGCGCGCGCACCTCGGCAACCCATGCTGCCTCGTCATGCGCGGCCATGGCGTCAAGATCCTCCGGGCTTGCCGCCGGATCGTCCACCCATGCGCGCAATCCCGGCCCGCCGTTGATGACGTCGATCGCCAGGCGATCGAACTCGTATTCATAGGCAAAGTCGCGCCACAGCGGATAGGTGGGGTGCAGGAGGCGGATCGCCTTAAAGGCCAGCGCCTGGAGCCGCCACGGCTTGAAGACATGGTGCTGGTAGAAGGGCCCTTCGGCATGGATCATCAGGGCATTGCACAGCCTGCCCTGATGCTTGTGGAAGGTCGGCTCGAACCAGCAATCGCGCAAGGCGCAGCCATCCAGCCACTCGGGCGCAAGCCGCCGCATTGCCGCCATGACGTCAGCTGCGACAAGATCGGGCGCGCCGAAGAGCACTTCGAGCGGCCGGGTGGTGCCGCGCCCTTCCGACAGGGTCGTGCCTTCAAGCATCACCGTGCCGGCATATGAGCGCGCCATGTTGAGGCTTGCCGCGTTGGGCGAGGGGTTGATCCACACCCGCTCGGGCGGCCAGCCCCAGCCCGGGCCTTCGTCCGGCCGCCAGCCCTCCATCGGCACCACCCGATAGGCCAGATCGAGCCCGAAATGGGCGATGAACCAGTGCCCCATCTCCCCCATCGTCAGCCCGTGGCGCATCGGCATGGGCGCGGCGCCGACAAAGCTCTCCTGTCCCGGCACCAGCAGCGTGCCCTCGACCGGGCGCCCGGCGGGATTGGGCCGATCGAGCACCCACACCTCCTTGCCGGCCTTCGCCGCCTCCTCGAGCAGATAGAGCAGCGTGGTGACGAAGGTGTAGATGCGGCAGCCGAGGTCCTGGAGATCGAACAGGAACACATCGGCGCTCTCCATCATCGCCGCGGTCGGCCGGCGCACCTTGCCATAGAGCGAGAAGATCGGGATCCCGTAGCGCGGATCGATCTCGTCAGCCGTCTCGACCATGTTGTCCTGCTTGTCGCCCTTGAGCCCGTGCTGCGGGCCGAAGGCGCTGGTGATCGGCACGCCCGCACCGATCAGCGCATCGAGGCTGTGGACGAGCTCGGCGGTGAGGCTGGCCGGGTGCGCGACAAGCGCGACGCGCCGGCCCTTGAGCTGGCGCAGGAGCTGGGGATCGGCGAGCAGCCGGTCGATACCGTTCTTCATGGCCCAAGCGTTGGAACAGCGCCGGGGCAAAGGCAATCCCTTCAGGCCGCGCGGGGCGGGAACAATGCCGCCGCCCGACGGATTGAACGGGCATGGACATCGCGATCAACTCGGACATCAACTGGGCCAGCGCCCTGGTGGCGGCGCTGTGGGCGATCATCCTTGGCCTGGCCGGGGGCGTGCTGACCGAGATCGGCCCCTGGTATCGCGCGCTCAGGAAACCCGCCTGGCAGCCGCCCGACTGGCTGTTCGGCCCGGCCTGGACGGTGATCCTCGGCCTAGCGGGGTGGAGCTTCTATCTCGGGCTCGAAGGGGCGCCGGGCGCGGGCGCGCGCGCTGGGGTGTGGGCGCTGTTCCTCGCCAATTTCGCCGCGCATTTCGCCTGGTCGCCGCTGTTCTTCAAGTGGAAGCGTCCCGATTGGGCGCTCATTGAAGGGTTCGCGCTGTGGCTCAGCGTCGCCGGGCTGGTGGCCGGCCTGCCGCGGCTGGTGGGCGACAGCTTTCCCGGCTGGCTCAACGTGCCCTATCTTGCCTGGGTGAGCTTTGCGCTGGTGCTCAACGCCCGGATCGTGGCGCTCAACCGCCCCTTCGGCAGGGATGGCGCGGCCTAGCGCTCGATGATGAGGGTGCGGCCCGCCTCGGAATGGAAATCGGGCGCCCCCGGGGCAAAGGCGAGCGCCCAATATTGCTTGCGCCCATTTGCAAGCTCGATCACGGCGCTCAAGCCCACCTGCGCCGGGGTTTCGAGCATGGCGGCAATGCTGGCCTTGAGTTCGAGCGCCCCAGCGTCTTGCGCGCAGGCGATGGCGATCGCATCCAAAGGTGCATCGCGCATCCCTTCACGCGACGAATCAAAATCATAGGCGGCAAAGGCGCCAGATGGTGAGAGGTTGAACTCGTGATAGGCGCTGCCCCCCAGCGGCTGCCAGAAGATCTCGCAGCAGGTGGTCTGCCACAGGCCATCGCGCCGGGCCGGCGGCGCAGGCGCAGGCACGGCGATGGCGCCGATGTTGCCTTCGATGCGGAAGGTGGCCGTGCAGCCTTGCGCGCTCGGCACGATTGCCGCGGTCACGGCCCGGACAGGGCCGGCATCGCAGCTGCTATGGAGCATCAGCGGGTGCATCGCCGCTTCCTGCCCCCGCTTGTCCGCTGCGGCAAGCCACTTCCCGTCGCGCGCCCGCGCTGATAGGGCCGCCCCCCATGAGCACTGCCACAGCCCGTTACGAATCCGATCTGCTGCGCCTGCTCGGCGAGCGCGGCTATATCCACCAGCTCACCGATGCGGCCGGGCTCGATGCGCTCGCGGCCCGCCAGATCGTGCCCGGCTATATCGGCTTTGATGCCACCGCCCCTTCGCTCCATGTCGGCAGCCTGGTGCAGATCATGATGCTGCGCCGGCTGCAACAGGCCGGGCACAAGCCGGTGGTGGTGATGGGCGGCGGGACCACCCGCATCGGCGATCCTTCCGGACGCGATGAAAGCCGCCGGATGCTGAGCGACGAGACGATCGAGGCCAATATCCAATCGATCTTCACAGTCTTTGCCAAGCTGCTGAAGTTTGGGGATGGCCCTACCGATGCGGTGATGGTCAACAACCACGATTGGCTCGGCCAACTCGGCTATATCGAGCTGCTCCAGGAAGTCGGCACCCATTTCACCATCAACCGGATGCTGAGCTTTGATTCGGTGCGCCTGCGGCTCGAACGCGAGCAGCCGCTGACCTTCCTCGAGTTCAATTACATGATCCTCCAGGCCTATGATTTCAGGCACCTGGCGCGCGAACTTGGCGTGCGGTTGCAAATGGGCGGATCGGATCAATGGGGCAATATCGTCAACGGCATCGAGCTTGCCCGGCGCAGCGACGGGACCGAGCTGTTCGGGCTCACCACCCCGCTGCTTACCACTGCCGACGGGGCCAAGATGGGCAAGACCGCAGCGGGCGCCGTCTGGCTCAACGAGGATCAGCTGCCGGCCTATGATTTCTGGCAGTATTGGCGCAATGTCGATGACCGCGATGTCGGGCGCTTCCTGCGCCTGTTCACCGATCTGCCGCTTGACGAGATCGCCCGGCTCGAGGCGCTCGAGGGGGCCGAGATCAACGCCGCCAAGGTGGTGCTGGCCAACGAGATCACCGCGCTGGTGCGCGGGCCGGAAGCCGCCGCCCGCGCCGAGGCCACCGCGCGCGAGGCCTTTGCCGGATCGGGCGCGGGCGCCGATCTGCCCAGCATTGCCACCGGGCCGGCAGGAATGCGCATCGCCGCGCTCCTCACCGAACTGGGTCTCACCGCTTCCAACGGCGAGGCCAAGCGCAAGCTGGCCGAGGGCGCGGTGAAGCTCGAAGGCGAGGCGATCACCGATCCGGCCTTCCTGGTGCTGCCCGCCGAGGGCGAAACGCTGCGCCTCAGCCTCGGCAAGAAGCGCCACGCGCTGGTGCGCCGCTAGCCGCGTGCCCGCCCTTGCTCTGCGCGCAGGCCACAGGGTGGGCCGCGCGCCTTTACCAATTGTCAGCCTTTCTGCGGCATTGGCTTTGCCCATGCCGATCCGGAGGGAAGGACTGCATCGCGTGGCTGGCGGAGCAAACCTCAGCGTGACCGAAATGCGCCGCGCGGCGCGCCATCCGGTCAACTACTCGGCGCTGGTGGAGCACTTCGCCCACGGCGACATGCACCTGCACGTGTGCAACCTTTCGGCCCATGGCTTCATGGTCGACGATGCCGAAAACCTCCAGCGCGGCGACAGGATCATGATTCGCCTGCCGATCGTTGGGCGGATCGAGGCCTATGTCATCTGGACGCGCGACGTGCGTGCCGGCTTCCAGTTCGAACGGATCATCCGGCTCGACGATTTCCTTGCCATCATCGACCAGCTCCAGCCCAATCCGCGCCTGCGCCGCCCGCGATAGCCCAGCCTTGCCCGTCGCAAGTTTCGCCTGCTTGGCAGCGGCGCGCCGGCCTGCCATGGGCGCGCTGTGACCGATCCCACGTCCCCGCTCCAGATCGCCGATTACCGCCGCTACTGGCTCGCCCGCTTCCTCGCGGTGTTTGCGACCATGGCGATGGTGGTGCTGCTGGGCTACCAGCTCTACGAGGTGGCGCGCGCCGATTATGGCATGAGCATGGCCGAAGCCTCGTTCCAGCTGGGCCTTTTGGGCCTGGCGCAATTCATGCCGCTGCTGCTGCTTACCCCGGTCGCGGGGCTGGCCGCCGACCGCTTTGACCGCCGCCACGTTGCCGCCTTTGCCAATGCCATCGATGCGGCAGTGGCCGGGCTGCTGGCGCTGCTGACCTGGCAGGACGCGCTGACCCTGCCGATCCTCTTCGCCTTGTCCGCCGCGCATGGCACGGCGCGGGTCTTCGTCGGCCCGGCGATGAGCGCGATCGCCCCCAACATCGTGCCTGCCGCGCTCTTGCCGCGGGCGATCGCCTTTTCCTCGATCGCCTGGCAGAGCGCGAGCGTGATCGGCCCTGCGGTGGGCGGGCTGATCTTCGCCCGGAGCGCCTGGCTGCCCCACGCGCTTTCGGTCGGGCTGCTGCTCGCGGCCGGGTGCCTGATCCTCACCGTGCGCCCGGTCCGGGCCACGCAGGAAGGGCCGCCCCCCAAACCGCTGCGCCAGATCATCGAGGGGCTGGCCTATGTCTGGCGTGAGCGTTTCCTGCTCGGCTGCATCACGCTTGACCTTTTCGCGGTGCTGCTCGCCGGGGCGACCGCGCTCTTGCCGGTGTTCGCGCGCGACATCCTCCATGTCGGGCCGGAAGGCCTGGGGCTGATGCGCGCTGCCCCGGCGCTGGGCGCAGCGGCGGTGGCGCTGTGGCTTTCCTTCCGCCCGCTCACGCGCGGAGTCGGGGCCAAGATGCTCTGGGCGGTGGGGGCCTTCGGTGCGCTCACCATCGCCTTTGCCTTCTCGCGCCACTTCCTCCTCTCGCTCGCCATCCTCGCCGCGCTCGGGGCGGTGGACATGGTCTCGGTCTTCATCCGCAGCTCGCTGGTGCAATTGTTCACCCCCGATGACCGGCGCGGGCGGGTCTCGGCGATATCGGGCCTTGCCATCTCGGCCTCGAACGAGCTGGGCGAACTGCAATCGGGCCTTGCCGCGGCCCTGCTCGGCGCGGTCGGCGCGGTTGTCTTCGGCGGCGCAGGTGCGATAGTCGTCACCCTGATATGGGCATGGTATTTTCCCGAATTGCGCCGGGCGACCAGCTTTGAACCCGAGGCGCTCAAGCAAGAGGTATCGACATGAAGGCTGACAGCATCCTCGCCACCATCGGCGGCACCCCGCATATCCGCCTTGCGCGGATGTTTCCCGATCACGAGGTGTGGGTGAAGTCGGAGCGGGCCAATCCGGGCGGATCGATCAAGGACCGGATCGCGCTGGCCATGGTCGAGGATGCCGAGGCGAGCGGCGCGCTCAAGCCCGGCGGCACGATCATCGAGCCGACCAGCGGCAACACCGGGATCGGGCTGGCCATGGTCGCCGCGGTCAAGGGCTATCGCCTGATCCTGGTGATGCCCGAGAGCATGTCGATCGAGCGGCGGCGGCTGATGCTCGCCTATGGCGCGAGCTTCGATCTCACCCCGCGCGAGAAGGGGATGCGCGGGGCGATCGAGCGGGCGCAGGAACTGCTCGAGGAGATCCCCGGCGCGTGGATGCCGAGCCAGTTCGACAATCCCTCGAACCCGGCGGTTCATGCCCGCACCACCGCGCGCGAGATCCTCGCCGATTTCGCCGAGACCCCGATCGACGTGCTGATCACCGGGGTGGGCACCGGCGGGCACCTGACCGGCTGCGCCGAGGTGCTCAAGGAGCACTGGCCGGCCATGAAGGCCTATGGGGTGGAGCCGGAACTCTCGCCGGTGATCAGCGGCGGCCAGCCCGGCCCGCACCCGATCCAGGGGATCGGCGCGGGCTTCATCCCCGGCAATCTCCACACCAACGCCATCGACGGGGCGATCACGGTCGGCGCCGAGGAAGCCAAGGAGATGGCCCGCCGCGCCGCGCGCGAGGAAGGGATGCTGGTGGGGATCTCGAGCGGGGCGACGCTGGCGGCGATCGTCAAGAAACTGCCCGAGCTTGGCGCGGGTGCGCGGGTGCTGGGCTTCAACTACGATACCGGCGAGCGCTACCTCTCGGTGCCCGATTTCCTGCCGGTGGAGTAGTCCGCACCGAAACCGGGTTGGCGCGCTGCGCGAGCCCATGCGCTTACGGGCGCGCGCCCGGAAGTCGCAAGCAGGCCGCGTCTGCGCACCACGCACTGCAGCGGAGGGCGCAAGAGCTTCGCCGCGGCGCGTAAACCCTTTGCTTATCCGATCGGGCTAGACCCTCGGCAACGCCCTGCGGCGCTTGCCTGCTCTTGCGGAAAACCTTGCGACCATGAAGTTCATCAAGCTCGAATCGCGTGGCGGAAATTACCTCGTCGTGGCCGAGAACGTCGCCTGGCTGCGCAGCGCCGAGAACGGGCAGACCAGCGTCGGGATCAAGGGCGGGCAGCCGCTGCTGGTGGTCGGCTCGATCGAGGAAGTGGCGGCCAAGCTGCTGGCCGGGGCGGCCGAAGGCGAAGCGCCTGCGCCGGCCGCAACCCCTGATGGGGCCCCACGCACCCGCGCGCCTGCCCCGACAGCCGAGGCGGTGACCGCGCAGCCCGTCCCGACGCCGGCCCCAGCGCCCGCGCCTGGTGCGCAGCGAGCTGTCGCACCTGTCGCAGAAGCGCCGCCGGCTCCCGAGGCTTCACCGGCCAGCCAGGCCAGCCCCGCCCCCGCGCCGCCACCCACGCCTGGCCCGGTCGATCCGCGCGTCGATCCGCGCCCTGCCCCGCCTGCCCGACCGCGCCCGGCGCGCAGCCACGGCATGAGCCTTGCCGACCGGGTGGCGCGCGCCGCCGCTCCCAAGGTGAGGCAGGAAACCCAGCGCTTCATGGGCCTTGCCGACTAGCGCCGGGGCGCCGCCGCCTGGCGCTCTGCCAGGCGGGGCCTTCCTCGCATCAGGCGGCGGTGGCGAAGGCCTCGGGCGGCAGCTTCATCATCATCTCGCTGCCCGCCTCGAGCTTGCGCCGCAGCGCCCCGGCATCGGGGAGGAAGCGCTCGGCATAGTAGTGGGCCGAGACCAGCTTGGCCTCGTAAAAGGCCTTGTCCTCGGGATTGCTGGCGACCCGGGCGCGCGCCACCCTGGCCATCTTGAGCCAGAAGAAGCCCAGCGTGACGATCCCCATGATGTGCATGTAGTGATGCGCGCCCGCGCCAAGGTGGTTGGGATTGGCAAGCGCGTTCTGCATGAACCACATGGTCGCCGCCTTCTGCTCGCCGAGCGCCTTTTCCAGCCGCTCGGTGATGGGCCTGAGCGCCTCGTCCTGCTTGCCGGCGGCGATCTCCTCATCGATCATGGCAAAGAACAGCTGGATCGCCTTGCCCCCGCCGGCCGGCAGCTTGCGCCCGCACAGATCCATCGCCTGCACGCCATTGGCGCCCTCGTAGATCATGGCGATGCGGCTATCGCGCACGAATTGCTCCATGCCCCATTCGCGCACATAGCCATGCCCGCCATAGACCTGCTGCATGTTGGTGGCGATTTCATAGCCCTTGTCGGTGCCATAGCCCTTGATCACCGGGGTCATCAGCCCGATCAACAGATCGGCCTTCTCGCGCTCCTCGGCCGTGGGCGCCTTGTGGGTGAGATCGACCTGGAGCGCGCCCCACAGGCACAGGGCGCGCATCCCTTCGGTGAAGACCTTGGCGTCCATCAGCATCCGCCGCACATCGGGGTGGACGAAGATCGGATCGGCCTTGGCCTCGGGATCGGCCGGCCCGGTCAGCGCCCGGCCCTGGCGCCGTTCGAGCGCGTAGCGCACCGCGTTCTGATAGGCGACCTCGGCCTGGGCATAGCCCTGGATACCCACTCCGAGCCGCGCGGCGTTCATCATGATGAACATCGCCGCGAGGCCCTTGTTCTCCTCGCCCACCATATAGCCGGTGGCGCCATCGTAATTGAGCAGGCACGTGGCATTGCCGTGGATGCCCATCTTCTTCTCGATCGAGCCGCAGGTGACGGCATTGCGCTTGCCGGGATTGCCGTTCTCGTCGAGCAGGAACTTGGGCACGATGAACAGCGAAATGCCCTTGGTCGAATCGGGCGCGCCCGGGGTCTTGGCCAGCACCAGGTGGATGATGTTGCTGGTGAGGTCGTGCTCGCCGGCGGAGATGAAGATCTTGGTGCCGGTGATCGCATAGGTGCCATCGCCATTGGGCACGGCCTTGGTGCGGATCATTCCGAGATCGGTGCCGCAATGCGGCTCGGTGAGGTTCATCGTGCCCGACCATTCGCCCGAGACCATCCTGGGCACAAAGGTCTTCTTCTGCTCCTGCGAACCCTTGGCCAGGATCGCCGCGATCGCCCCGTTGGTCAGGCCCGGATACATGGCAAAGGCCTGGTTGGCAGTGGCGGTATATTCCTCGAGCACGAAGGCGAGCACATGCGGCAGGCCCTGGCCGCCGAACTCCTCGGGCTGGGCGAGCGTGCCCCAGCCGCTTGCGACATAGGCCTGATAAGCCTCCTTGAACCCCGGCGGGGTGGTGACCGAGCCATCCTCGTGCCGGGTGCAGCCATGCGCGTCGCCGATCTGGTTGAGCGGCGCGAGCACCTCGGCGCAGAACTTGCCGGCCTCGTTGACGACGCTGTCGATCACGTCGGGCGTGGCGTTCTCGAAGCCCGGAAGATTGCCGTAGCTCGCAAGGTCGAGCAGTTCGTTGACAACAAACCGGGTGTCGCGGGTGGGCGCGGTGTAAGTCGGCATGGGTCGTTCCCTTGAATGAACAGGCTGGATTGCTTGGCAGGCGCAGATGCGGCGATGGCCTAGGCCGAGGGGGCAGGCCCCAGCTTCTCGATCATCGCCACGAATTCGGTCAGTTCCTTGATCGAGGAATCGATGTCGTCGCGCTGCTTCTTGAGCTTGGCGATATGCGCACGGCATTTCTCGATGGTGACGCGCCGCTGCTCGACCCGGCCATCGCCAAGGTCGTAAAGGTCGATCATCTCGCGGATCTCGTTGAGCGAGAAGCCGACATTCTTGGCGCGCATGATCCAGGCGAGCCGGGCACGGTCGCGCTTGGAATAGACCCGGGTGAGCCCGACCCGGGCCGGGCTGATCAGCCCCTCGTCCTCGTAGAAGCGCAGCGCCCGGGCGGTGCAGCCGAATTCCGAGGTGAGATCGGAAATGCTGAACTGCTCGCGCGCGTGCTTGTCGGGCCGATCGAGGTGGGCACCCTGGTGGCGCGGTTCGGCAGCCGCATCGGCCTTGCCGGGGGTCTCGTCTTGGGCGGGAGCACTGGCCATGCCCTCCCCCTTACCTTCCCTTTACGTGAGCGTCAAGTTTTGACCTTTACGAGAACAAGCCCGTCCGCGCCGTGCACCAGCGCGCGGTAGAAGCAGCTTGCCGCACCCGTGTGGCAGGTCGGCCCGGCGGGGCGGGCGCGGATCACCAGCGCGTCCTGATCGCAATCGACGAGGATCGATTCGACCATCAGCACATGGCCCGAGGTCTCGCCCTTCATCCACAGCTTGCCGCGCGAGCGCGACCAGAAATGCACCCGCCCGCTCGCCAGCGTTGCCTCCAGCGCCTCGGCGTTCATGTGTGCAACCACCAGCACCGCGCCCGAGGCATGGTCGGTGACGACCGTGGTGATCAGCCCATTGGCATCGAATTTCGGGGCAAAGACGCTGCCCTGCTCGCGCTCGGCGTTGGTCAAGGGATGATCGCTCACCTTCCGCCTCCCCGGCTCCTCATTGCGGCACAACTGGCTTCAAGCGCCGCTCATGCGCGGATTGTTGCAGCTTCACAACAGCACGCGCAAAAAAATCCGCGAAGCTTCGCAGCCATCTTTCGCGATCGTGCTGTCGGTGAAACAAGAGCGCCAGAACCTTCGCAAGGGGTTCTCCACCAGACACAGGCACCGCCTGGTGCCAGGTTCGGGGGGTGATCAGCGGCCAGGCTGGCAGCGGGGTGCCAGCGGCGCTGATCGAACGATGAGGGACACGATCCCGGTGGCCAAGTCAGGGGGTGGCTACCCAAGCCCGGCAAGGGCGGATCGGCTCTGTTTCGTCACGTCGCGCCCGGGGTCTTGATGGCCCCGGGCGTTGTGTTTTGCGGGAAGCCCCCATCCGCCCCCGCCTCGACCCGGGCGAAACAGGCGACGGCAATGCGCGCTGGGCCTGCCGCGCGCAGCGCGGCGATGCAGGCGCGGCTGGTGGCGCCGCTGGTGAGCACGTCATCGACGAGAATCACCGTCCGTCCGGCCACCCGACGCGCCTGCCGCGGCGCGAGTCGAATCGCGCCCTCAAGCACCGCCGCGCGCGCGGCGCGCCCCAGCCCGCCAAGACGCGGGGTGCGGCGCGACCGCTCGAGTGCGTCGAGCAGCACCTCGCCCTTGCCGAGCCGCGCCAGCTCGCGCGCCAGCAGCGCCGCCTGGTTGAACCCCCGCTGCCACAGCCGCCAGCGATGGAGCGGCACCGGGATCAGGAGCGGCGGGGCCTCGCCGGGAGGAGGCAACGGCAGCCGCGCCGCGATCAGCTGCGCCAGCAGCCGCGCCAAGGCGGTGCGCCGACCGTGCTTGAAGGCCAGCACCAGATGCCGCGCGGTCGGGTTGTAGAGCGTGGCGGCATAGACGGGCACGCCCTGCGCGCCTTCCTCAATGAGGCCGCCGGGCAGATCGAGCAGGGCCCAGCAGGCGGCGCACAGCCCCGTCTGGCTGGCGAGCGCCTCACCGCAGCAAGGGCAGCGCGGCGGATAGACGAAGTCCACCAGCGGAGCGAGCGCCTCGGCAAGATCGGCGATCGTGGCCATGGCGCAAGCTCTCGCACGGCTTGCGCCGCGCTGGCAAGCGCGGCAGGGCGACTGCGATGACCACGCCGCACGTGCCGCAGATCTTTGCCGAACGCCGCCGCCAGGCCCGGCTGGCGCGCGCCGCGGCACGCCAGCGCCAGCGCGAGGGTGCGGCGTGCTTCCTGATCGAGGAGATCGGCGCCGACATGATCGAGCGCCTCTCCTTCCTGCGCCTTACGCCCATACGCGCGCTGGTGATCGGTCCCTGCCCTGCCCCGCTGGCCGCCCATCTTGCGCGGGGCGGCACGCCGCCGCTGATCGCCGAGCGGGCCGATCCTGCCTTGCCGCTGGAAGGCGGCCCCTTCGACTTCATCGGCGTGATTGGCCAGCTCGATGCCGTCAACGATCTTCCCGGCGCGCTCATCCAGATCAACCGCGCGCTCGCTCCCGGCGGGCTGGCGATCGCGAGCTTCCTCGGCGGGCAGAGCCTCGCGGCGCTGCGCGCGGCGATGCTGGCCGCCGAGCCGGATCGGCCCGCGGCCCGGCTGCACCCCATGGTCGATGCCCGCGCCGCCCCCGCCCTGCTCCAGCGCGCCGGGTGGAAGGATCCGGTGGTTGACAGCCACGTGCTGGTGGCGCGCTATGCCAGTCTCGAGCGGCTGGTTGCAGACCTGCGCGATCAGGGGCTCGGCAATGCCCTTGCCCGCCCGGCCCCGCCGCTCGGCCGCGCCGCCCTCGCCCGGGCACGCGCCGCCTTTGGCGCCCGGGCCGAGGCCGACGGCAAGGTGCGCGAGACCTTCGAGATCATCACCCTCACCGGGCGGCGCGCGCGCGCCGGCACCTAGCCTGCCGCCAGCGCTGCCTGGGCTGCCGCGAGCCGGGCAATCGGCACCCGATAGGGCGAGGCGCTGACATAATCGAGCCCGACCCGCTCGCAGAAGGCGATGCTCGCCGGATCGCCGCCGTGCTCGCCGCAGATGCCGAGCTTGAGCTCGCTGCGGGCCGCGCGCCCGCGCGCTGCCGCCAGTTCCACCAGCTGACCCACCCCTTCGACATCGAGGCTGACGAAGGGGTCGCGCGGGAAGATGCCCTTGTCGACATAGACCGAGAGGAACCGCGCCGCATCATCCCGGCTCACGCCCAGCGTGGTCTGGGTGAGATCGTTGGTGCCGAAGGAGAAGAACTGCGCTTCCTCGGCGATCTCGCCGGCCATCAGCGCCGCGCGCGGCAGCTCGATCATGGTGCCGACGAGGTAATCGACGCGGGTGCCGGTCTCGCCAAACACCGCCTCGGCCTCCCTGGCCACCAGCGCCTTGAGCAGCGTCAGCTCGCGCCTCGTGGCCACCAGCGGGATCATGATCTCAGGCAGCGGCGCCGCTCCGCTCGCCTGCTTGACCGCGCAGGCCGCCTCGAAGATCGCGCGGGCCTGCATCGCGTAGATTTCCGGGAAGGTGATCCCCAGCCGGCAGCCGCGATGGCCGAGCATGGGGTTGAACTCGTGCAGCTCGGCCGCCCGGCGCTTGAGATGATCGACCCCGAGGCCGGTGGCATCGGCAAGCTCGGCAAATTCCTCGTCGGCATGGGGCAGGAATTCGTGCAGCGGCGGATCGAGCAGGCGGATCGTGCAAGGCAACCCCGCCATGACCTCGAAGATGGCGATGAAATCGCCGCGCTGCTCCGGCAGCAGCTTGTCGAGCGCGCGCCGCCGGGCGGCCTCGTTCTCGGCAAGGATCATCTGCCTGACCAGCGAAATGCGCGAGGCTTCGAAGAACATGTGTTCGGTGCGGCACAGGCCGATCCCCTCGGCCCCGAACTGGCGCGCCATGCGGCAGTCCTCGGGCGTCTCGGCATTGGTGCGCACCTTCATGCGGCGGATCGCATCGGCCCAGCCCATCAGCGTGCCGAAATCGCCGGCCAGCTCCGGCTCGACCGTGGGGACGATCCCGAGCATCACCTGACCGGTGCCGCCATCAAGCGTGATGGCATCGCCTTCCTTGAGCGCGGTGGTGCCGATCCTGACGGTGCGGGCAGCGCGATCGATCGAGACGGCGCCCGCGCCCGAAACGCAAGGCCGGCCCATGCCGCGGGCAACCACCGCCGCATGGCTCGTCATCCCCCCGCGCGCGGTAAGGATGCCCTGGGCGGCGTGCATTCCGTGAATGTCCTCGGGGCTGGTCTCCACCCGCACCAGGATCACCTTCTCGCCCCGCCCGGCCCATTGCTCGGCGGTGTCAGCATCGAGCACGATGCGTCCTGCCGCCGCCCCCGGCGAGGCGGGCAGGCCGGTGGTGAGCACCTGGCGTTCGGCCTTGGGATCGAGCGTCGGGTGAAGCAGCTGATCGAGCGCCATGGGATCGACCCGCCGCACCGCCTCGCGCTGGTCGATCAGGCCCTCGTGCACCATGTCCACCGCCATCTTGAGCGCCGCCTTGGCAGTGCGCTTGCCCGAGCGGGTCTGGAGCATCCACAGCTTGCCGCGCTCGACGGTGAACTCGATGTCCTGCATGTCGCGGTAGTGGCGCTCGAGCAGGTCGAAGACGCGGGCGAGTTCGGCATAGGCTTCGGGCAGCGCCTCTTCCATCGAGGGCGCCTTGGCCCCGGCCGCCTCGCGTGCCGCACGGGTGAGGTATTGCGGGGTGCGGATGCCGGCGACCACGTCCTCGCCTTGGGCGTTGATGAGATATTCGCCGTAATAGGCGCGCGCTCCGGTGGCCGGATCGCGGGTGAAGGCAACCCCGGTGGCGCTGGTCTCGCCCATGTTGCCGAACACCATCGCCTGCACGTTGACCGCCGTGCCCCAATCGCCGGGGATGTCGTTCAACCGCCGATAGACCTTGGCGCGCTCGGAATCCCAGCTTTCGAACACCGCCCGGATCGCGCCCCACAGCTGCGCGTTCACGTCCTGCGGAAAATCGTGGCCCAATTCCTCGGCAACGATGCGCTTGTAGGCGCCGACGAGCGCCTGCCAGTCCTCCGCCGCCATCTCGGTATCGTTGATGAACCCCTTGTCTTCCTTGGCGATCTCGAGCGCTTCCTCGAACAGCCCGTGATCGATCCCGAGTACCACATCGCCATACATCTGGATGAAGCGGCGGTAGGAATCCCAGGCGAAGCGGGCATCGCCCGAGGAAGCAGCAAGGCCCTCGACCGTCGCGTCATTGAGGCCGAGGTTGAGCACCGTGTCCATCATCCCCGGCATCGAGACCCGCGCGCCCGAGCGCACCGACACGAGGAGCGGGTTGGCCGGATCGCCAAAGCGCTTGCCCACCGCGGCCTCGATATGGGCCATGGCGGCAGCGACCGCATTCTTGAGCTTGTCCGAGAAATCGCCCCTATCCTTCAGATAGGCAATGCATTCCTCGGTGGTGATGGTGAAGCCCGGGGGCACCGGCAGGCCGATGCTGGCCATTTCGGCAAGGTTGGCGCCCTTGCCGCCCACCACGGCCTTGTCCTTCTGGCGCGGATCGGAATGGTCGGCGTTGCCACCGAAGGGATAGACGGTCTGCACTTCACCTCATCCTGTCAAACCCGGGCCCGGCCCCGCGCGATGGGCGGGGACGGACAGGGGTAACGCGAAACTCATCCCTCGATGCGACTGAAATCGGCGACCCGATGCACCGCATCGCGGAAACGGGCGAGCAGGGCAAGCCGCGCCGCGCGCTTGCTGGCATCGGGATCGTTGACGGTCACCTCATCAAAGAAGCGGTCGATGGGCGCGCGCAGGGTGGCAAGCGCGGCCATGGCCTCGGTGAAGCGCTCACCCGCCACCGCCGCCTCGGCGCGGGGCGTGGCGGCAGCGAGCGCGTCGATCAGCGCCTGTTCGGCCGGTTCGGGAGTGTAGGCCGCAGAAGCCTGACCGCCTGCGGCCGCGAAGCCCTCTTTCTTGAGGATGTTGGCGGCGCGCTTGTAGCCGGCGAGCAGGTTCGCCCCGTCCTCGGTGGCGATGAAATCCTGCAACGCATGGACGCGGGCGAGCAGGCGCACGAGATCGTCCTCGCCGCCGAGCGCAAAGACCGCATCAATGAGGTCGTGCCGCACCCCGGCCTCGCGTTGCTGGACCTTGAGGCGATCGGCGAAGAAGTCGAGCAGTTCGCCTTCGGCCACCGACATCCTGAGGCCGTTTTCGGTGATGAGGCGAATGATGCCCAGCGCCGCGCGGCGCAGCGCGAAGGGGTCTTTCGATCCCGTGGGCTTTTCGTCGATGGCAAAGAAACTTTTGAGCGTATCGAGCTTGTCCGCCAAACTCACCGCCACCGTCACCGGCGCGGTGGGCACGTCATCGCCCTGGCCAACCGGCTTGTAGTGATCGCGGATGGCGTCTGCCACTTCGTCGGGCAGTCCTTCGGCGCGGGCGTAGTAGCCGCCCATAAGCCCCTGGAGTTCGGGAAACTCGCCCACCATCTCGGTAACAAGATCGGCCTTGGCGAGCCGCGCGGCCTGTTCGGCGAGCGCGGGATCGGCCTTGACGATCCCCTCCTCGCACAGCCAGCGGGCGAGCTTCGCCACCCGCTCGACCTTGTCGGCAAGCATGCCGAGCTTCTCGTGGAAGGTGATGCGCGCGAGCTTCTCGGCGTGCACCGCCAGCGGGGTCTTCTGGTCCTGCTCCCAGAAGAAGCGCGCATCGGACAGCCGCGCAGCGAGCACCTTGCGGTTGCCGTCCACCACCACCGCCGGATCGCGCGCGGCGATATTGGCCACACACACGAAGGCATCGGCAAGCCCGCCCTCGGGACGCTCGCAGACGAAATATTTCTGGTTCATCCGCGCGGTCAGCTGGATGACTTCGGGCGGCACATCGAGGAAGGCGGGATCGAAGCGGCCGATGAGCGCCACCGGCCATTCGGTCAGCCCGGCATTCTCGACCACCAGGCCCTCATCCTCGAGAAGAGTGAGGCCCGCCTCGGCAGCCGCCTTGCGCGCGCCTTCGCGGATGAGGCCTTGCCGCTCCTCATGGTCAACGATCACGTGGGCCGCGCGCAGCGCCGCGGGATAATCGCCAACCCGGGCAATGGTGACGGGGCCCGGCGCGTGGAAGCGGTGACCCAGCGTGGTGCGTCCGGCAACAATCCCGCCGACCTCGCAGGGCACCACCTCGTCATCGAGCAGGGCGAGAATGGAGGTCAGCGGGCGCACCCAGCGCAGCGAATCGGGCTTGCGCGATGCTGCCCCCCAGCGCATCGACTTGGGCCACGAAAAATCGCGGATGATCGCCGGGATCGCTTCCGCCAGCACCGCAGCGATCGGGAGCCCCGGCCGATCGATCACGGCAAACCAGGTCTTGCGGCCCTTGACCGCGCGCAGCTCGAGCGCTTCGCGGGCCACGCCGTTCTTGCGGCAGAAGCCTTCGATCGCGGCATCGGGCGCGCCTTCGGGCGGGCCCTTGGCCTCCTCGCGCACCGCCTCGGTGGCGAGCGGCAGGCCGCGCGCGATCAGCGCCAGCCGGCGCGGGGTGGACCACACGGCAAGCTCGCCGGGCACGACCCCAACAGCCTCGAGCGCGCGCCGGAACAGCCTTTCAAGTTCACCCCGCGCGCCGGCCTGCATCCGCGCCGGGATTTCTTCGCACAGGAGTTCGAGCAGGAACTCGGCCATCACACGAGGCTCCAGCCCGGGTGACGCGCCTGCCATTGCGGCGCCATCATGCTGGCATAGGCCTCGCAGCTCGCCCGGGCGAGATCGCGCACCCGGCCCATGTAGCTGGCGCGTTCCTGCACGCTGATCACCCCGCGCGCCTGGAGGAGGTTGAAGATGTGGCTGGCCTCGACCGCCTGTTCATAGGCCGCGATCGGCACGCCCGCAGCAAGGGCATTGCGGCATTCGGCCTCGGCCATGGCGAAGGCCTTGAACAGCCCCTCGGTATCGGCGACCTCGAAGTTCCACTTCGACATCTGCCGCTCGTTCTCGAGGAACACCTCGCCGTAGCTTACGCCCTCGGCATTGAAGGCGAGGTCATAGACGTTGTCGACCCCCTGGAGATACATCGCCAGGCGTTCAAGGCCATAGGTCAGCTCGCCCGAGACCGGCTTGCAATCAAACCCGCCCATCTGCTGAAAGTAAGTGAACTGGGTGACTTCCATCCCGTCGCACCACACTTCCCAGCCCAGCCCCCAGGCGCCCAGCGTGGGGCTTTCCCAGTCATCCTCGACAAAGCGGATGTCGTGCGCCAGCGGATCGATGCCGATCGCGGTGAGGCTGTGCAGATAGAGATCCTGAATGTCCGCCGGCGAAGGCTTCAGGATCACCTGATATTGGTAATAGTGCTGCAGGCGGTTGGGGTTTTCGCCATAGCGCCCGTCGGTCGGGCGGCGGCAGGGCTGGACGAAGGCAGCGTTCCAGGCTTCCGGACCAAGCGCGCGCAGCGTGGTGGCGGTGTGGAAGGTGCCCGCCCCCATGCGCATGTCATAGGGCTGGAGAATGAGGCAGCCATGCGCGCTCCAGAAATCGTGCAGCGTCAGGATCATGTCCTGGAACGAACGCGCCGGGTCGCGGGCTGGCGGGGCAAAGGCTGGCAGGGCACTCATGGCGGCTCGCCATGGCCGAAGCCCCTGCAAGCGTCAATGCCGCAGCGCAGCACACAATGGACGGATCGCCCCTACAGCCGGCGCGCAAGCGACAAGGTCAGACGAAAGCGACAAAAAGTCAGGTCTGCTTGACATGGTCAGCGAATCACGACATATAGTCATGCATACCTGACATCTTGTCAGGTTTTCCTGATGGAGAACGCCGATGAGATCGCTGCAAGACCCGGTGACCTACAAGCGCTGGCAGGCGATCCTGCTGCTCGGCGCGAGCGGCTTTGCCTGTGGCACCGTGCTGGCCCGGATCGCGGGCGCAATCGGGCTGTGATCGTGAAGAACCGCCTCAAGGTGCTGCGCGCCGAACGCGACTGGAGCCAGGCGGAACTCGCCGGGCGGCTCGATGTCTCGCGCCAGGCGGTCAACGCCATCGAGACCGGCAAGCACGATCCTTCCCTCCCTCTCGCCTTTCGCATCGCCCGCCTGTTCGGGCTGCGGATCGAAGACATATTCATCGACGATGGAGACACCCCGTGATGCTCCGCAAGCCTGAAGGCCTTGGCCCCGGCGAAGTGCGCAGCCGCCAACGCGCCCGGCGCCAGCTCGCCTATCTGCTCACCGCCGGCGCTGTCGGGGGCGTGATCGGCCTCATCACCGGCGCCTTCGACAAGGGCGACGGCAATCTGTTTGCCGGGAACTGGGCGGCGCTTGCGCTCGATCCGGCGGTGGCCATCCTGCTCGCGGTGCTGCTCGCCCTTGGCCTTGTCGCGCTGCCGCTTTACGGGTTTCGCACCATCGATGAGCTCAAGCGCGCGCAGAGCCTGATCGGCTTTACCGGCGGCGCCCTTGCGGTGCTGGCGGGCTTTCCGATCTGGGCGGTGCTCCACGCCGGCGGGCTTGGCGCTGCGCCCCATCCTTCAGGCGTGTGGCTGCTTGCCTTTGTCGGCATGGGCCTGTCCTATCTCTACGCGCTCTGGCGGCATTGACCGCAAGAATGCCACCTTCCCTGTTTTCGCCTGCCCGTCCCTCCCACCCTCCCAAGCCCGATTGCTGAAAGGAACTGCCATGAAACTGCGCCACCTGCTTGCCCTTGCCGCCGCGCCCTTCGCGCTGCTCGGCGCGCCCCCGCTCCTCGCCGAGGCGCCAAACGCCACGCTCACATCGCCCTCCGCCCCTGCGAGCGGGCCGGCGCTGTGGAAGGTGGCTGACGAGGACACCACCATCTACCTGTTCGGCACGGTTCACGTGCTGCCCAAGGACACCGAGTGGTATGACCAGGCGATCGCCACCGCGCTCGAAGGCTCGGACATCATCGTCACCGAGATCCCGATGGACGCCGATGCCCAGGCCAAGGCCCAGCAGCTGACCATGGCGATGGGCCTGCTGCCTCCCGGCACCACGCTGCGATCGCTGCTGACGCCGGAACAGAGCGAGACCTATACGGCTGCCATGGGCCGCATCGGCGTGCCGGTAGAGGCCTTTGATCCGATGAAGCCCTGGCTCGCCGGGCTCACGCTTTCGATCCTGCCGCTGATGCAGCAGGGCTATGATCCCAACGCCGGGGTCGAGAAGGTGCTGCTCGACAAGGTGCCCGAAAAGCCGCGCGGCGCGCTCGAGACGCTCGAGTTCCAGCTCGGCATCTTCGATGAGATGCCGCAGGAGGCCCAGATCGCCTTCCTGATGGAGGCCGCCGAAGGCATCGACAAGGCCAAGCCCATGCTCGACCGCATGGTCGCCGAATGGCTCAAGGGCGATGCCGATGCGCTGGCCGCGGTGATGAACGAGGGGCTCGACGATCCGGCGGTGGCCGAGGCGCTGCTCTACAAGCGCAACGCCACCTGGGCCGAGTGGATCGATGGCCGGCTCGATCAGCCGGGCACGGTGTTCATCGCGGTTGGCGCCGGGCACCTGGCTGGCCCCAAGAGCGTGCAGGATTACCTTGCCGCCAAGGGGATCGCCACCGCCCGGGTGAAGTGAGCAAGGCCGCGCCCGCAATGACCGCATGGCGTTGGGGCGGGTGGATCGCGGCGGCCCGGCAGGGCCTGCGCGCCCTGCTCGCCCCTCCCCTCCGCCCGTCGCTGGCCCTCGCGCCGGCCCTCGCGCTTGCCCTTGCCGGGTGCAGCGGCGCTCCGGCGGGCGACACCGCCGATGCCCCGCCGGCAAGCCCGCTGCTCTACGAGCTTGCCGCAGCCGATGGCAAGGTTGAGGGCTGGATGATCGGCACCATCCACGCCCTACCCCCCGGCACCGCCTGGCGCACCCCTGCGATCGACCGCGTCATCGACGCGGCCGATCTGCTCATTGTCGAGATCGGCCCGCCCTCTCCTACCGACCGCGACGCCTACGGCGCGCTGGCGCAAAGCCCCGGCCTCCCGCCGCTCGCTGCGCGCCTGCCCGCCGAGCTACGCCCCGCACTTGCCGCCCTGCTGGAGCGCGGCGGGCGCGATCCGAATGGCTTTGCCACCGAGGAGACTTGGGCCGCCGCGCTGGCGCTTGCCCGCATCGATGCGCCGGGCGATCCGACGCTGGGGGTGGATCGGGCGCTGATCGCGGATTTCGCCGCGCGCCCGGTGCGCGAACTTGAGGGCCTGCGCGGCCAGCTTGCGATCTTCGACCGCCTGCCCGAAGCGCAGCAACGCGCGCTCCTTGCCGGCGTGGTGCGCGAGAGCGCGCGGCCCGGGCGCGATCCCGAGCGGCTCCAGCGCGCCTGGATCGCGGGCGATGCCGCGGCGATCGAACAGGCGACCCGCGAGGGCTTTCTTGCCGATCCGGCGCTGCGCGAGGCGCTGCTGGTGGCGCGCAACCGCCGCTGGGCCGCGGCGATCGCGCCGCTGCTGCAAGAGCCCCCGCGCCCCCTGATTGCGGTTGGCGCTGCCCATCTGGTCGGGCCGGAGGGGCTGGCGGCGCTGCTTGAGGCGAAGGGCTATCGCGTGCGCCGCCTGCCCTAAAGCGGTTGCCTTTGCGGCCGTCTGCCTCTAAGGGGCCGCGCTTCGGCGTTCCGGTCATCCCTGGAGGCGGTCCGCCGGTTTGATCAACCCGCATTCGAAAGGCACACGTATGAGCGAGACTCTTACCCTGCCGGCCGAAGCGCGCGAACGGGCTGGCAAGGGAGCCTCCCGAGCACTTCGCCGCGAAGGCCGCACGCCTGCCGTGATCTACGGCGGCAAGGAAGAACCCACCCTGATCCATGTCGAGCAGAAGGAACTGGTCCGTCTGCTGATGACCGGGCACTTCATGAACTCGATCGTCAATATCGAGATCGGCGGCAAGACCATCCGCACCCTGCCCAAGGACGTGGCCTTTCATCCGGTGACCGACCGGCCCACCCATGTCGATTTCCTGCGCCTGACCGGCGATGCCAGGGTGGAAGTCGCGGTGCCGGTGGTGTTCATCAACGAGGACAAGTCGCCCGGCCTCAAGAAGGGTGGCGTGCTCAACATCGTGCGCCACGAGCTTGAACTGGTGTGCCCGAGCGATGCCATCCCCGATGAGATCCTCATCGATGTCATCGGCAGGGACGTGGGCGATGCCATCCACATCAGCGATGTGACCTTGCCCCAAGGCGTGACCAGCGCGATCACCGACCGCGATTTCACCATCGCCACGCTGGTGGCCCCCTCGGGCCTCAAGAGCAGCGAGGCCGAGGCCGAGGCGGCATCGGAATAACCCCGGCGCGCCGCAACCCGAAAAGCGCCGGGCTTCGCCAGAGGCCCGGCGTTTCGTTTTGCGGGGCGCAAGGCGAGAAGGCCAGTCATGCAGCTGTGGGTCGGCCTCGGCAATCCCGGACCGCGCTATGCGCTCAACCGGCACAACGTCGGCTTCATGGCGCTCGACGTGATCGCCGAGATGCATGGTTTCGGCCCGGTGCAGACCCGGTTTCAGGGCTGGGTGCAGGAAGGGCGTATCGCCGGGCACAAGGTGCTGCTGCTCAAACCCGCCACCTTCATGAACGAAAGCGGCCGCAGCGTCGGCGAGGCGCTGCGCTTCTACAAGCTGACCACCCAAGCGCTCACCGTGTTCCACGACGAGCTTGATCTTGCCCCCTTCCGGGTCAAGGTGAAGCAGGGCGGCGGCCATGCCGGGCACAATGGCCTCAAGTCGATCGACCAGCACACCGCCAGCCTCGGCGCCCCGGCCTATCGCCGCGTGCGCATCGGTATTGGCCATCCGGGGCACAAGGACCGGGTGACGGCGCACGTGCTCGGCAATTTTGCCCGCGACGAACAGGAAGACCTCGCCGCCATGCTCGGCGCAATCGCGGCGGAGGCCGAATGGCTGGCCAAGGGGGATGAGGCGCGCTTCATGAGCGATGTCGCGCTGCGCTTGCAGGGATAAGCCTTGCCTCCCCGCCTGCCCCAGCCCGGGACAGGCACCGACAAGCCCCGTGCACCGGCGCGGCCCTTGGCTTAGGGTGCAAGGCCACGGCTTGTGATCAATCGGGGACCCTGCCAGCCATGCACGCCATCCTTGCCAATGCCTCCCGCACCGCGCTTCTGGGCGCGCTTGCGCTCAGCGCTTTCGGCCTTGCCGCTGCGCCCGCCCAGGCGATGAAGGAGCCGCCCAAGGAGCCGGTGAGCGGCAGCAGCTCCTCGGGTGGGTCTTCGGGCAGCAGCTCGGGCGGCACGGCGGTGCCTGAACCTTCGAGCATGATGCTCTTCGGCGCCGGGGCGGCGGCCTTCATGATGGCGCGCCGCCGCCGCGCCGCGGCCAAGGCCTGATCGCCCGCTGGCGGGCGGTTGAACCTTGCCCGCTCCTGCCGCTTGAGGCTTGCAGATCGGCGCCGAGCCAATAGGCTTGGTGCCATCTTGCCTTTGCCCAAGGGATCTGCCGCATGAGCCTTGATCGTCGCACCCTGCTCGCCGGTGCCGCCGCCACCTCTGCCCTGTTCACCGCCGTGCGCGCGCACGCTGCCGAGCCGGTCTATCGCCCCGATCTCGACCTTTCCGGCAAGAGCGTGCTCATCACCGGGTGTTCCTCCGGCTTCGGGCGGCTGACAGCCGAACTGCTCGCGCGCCAGGGGGCCAAGGTCTTTGCCACCATGCGCCGCCTGCCGCGCAGCGAGGCCGAGGATCTTCGTATCCTCGCGCTCAAGGAGCGGCTCGATCTTCAGGTGATCGAGATCGATGTCACCTCGGATGCGCAGGTGGCAGAGGGCGTCGCCCTGGCCGAACAGGCCGCCGGCGGCGCGATCGACGTGCTCGTCAACAATGCCGGAATCGGCATCACCTCGCCGGTCGAGGTGCAGGACATGGAGGCCACCCGGCTGATCTTCGACACCAATGTCTTCGGCCCCCACCGCATGGCGCGCGCGGTGCTGCCGGCGATGCGCAAGCAGGGCAGCGGCCTCATCATCCAGATTTCCAGCCAGCTTGGCCGGGTGATCACGCCCTATTCGGGGCACTATTCGGCCACCAAGTTCGCGCTCGAGGCGATGAGCGAACAGCTCGCCTACGAGCTTGTGCCGCACGGGATCGATGTTTCGATCATCGAGCCGGGCGGCTATCCCACCAGGGTGTGGGTCAACCGCAATGCCTATTCGCAGGCGCTCAAGGACAGGGCCGAGGCGCGCCATGCCGAGGGCTATCCGCAGCAGGTCGCCGCGATGGGCACCGAGGATGGTTCGGGCCGCAGCAATGATCCGATGGACGTGGCCCGCGCCATCGCCGCGCTCATTGCCCTTGCTCCTGGCACCCGGCCGCTGCGCCTGCCGGTTGCGCCCGGCACCAAGCCGCAGGTGCCGATCAACGAGGTCAGCGCCCGAGTGCAGACCGAATGGCTCGGCCCCACGCGCGCCGGGCCGCTGGTGCGCGCGGTGCACGCGCGCTGAGGCACTAGCCAGCCCGCACGCCCGCCGCTAAGGGGCTGCGCTTTGCCACCAGCCGAAAGTTTCGATCATGGGATTCCGTTGCGGGATCGTCGGCCTGCCCAATGTCGGCAAGTCCACGCTGTTCAATGCGCTTACCGAGACCCAGGCGGCGCAGGCGGCCAATTATCCCTTCTGCACCATCGAGCCCAATATCGGCCAGGTCGCCGTGCCCGACGCGCGTCTGCACAAGATCGCCGCGATCGCCAAAAGCGCCAAGGTGATCGAGACCCAGCTCGGCTTTGTCGACATCGCCGGCCTCGTCAAGGGCGCGAGCAAGGGCGAAGGGCTTGGCAACCAGTTCCTCGGCAATATCCGCGAGGTCGATGCCATCGTCCATGTGCTGCGCTGCTTCGAGGATGACGACATCCAGCATGTCGCGCACAAGGTCGATCCCCTGGCCGATGCCGAGGTGGTCGAGACCGAGCTGATGCTCGCCGATCTCGAAAGCCTCGAAAAGCGCGTGCCCGCCGCAGCCAAGCGCGCGACCGGCGGTGACAAGGAAGCCAAGGCCATGGCCAGCGTGCTCGGCCAGGCGCTCGAACTGCTGCGCGCAGGACAGCCCGCACGCCTGACCGAGCCCAAGGACGATGAGGAAGCGCGCCTGCTGCGCCAGGCCCAGCTGCTCACTGCCAAGCCCGTGCTTTACGTCTGCAATGTCGGCGAAGCCGATGCGGCAAGCGGCAATGCCCTTTCCGAAAAGGTCTTCGCCAAGGCCGCGGCCGAGGGCGCCGAAGCGGTCGTGGTCTCGGCCGCGATCGAGGCCGAGCTTGCCGCCATGCCCGAGGCCGAGCGGGGCGCGTTTCTCGAGGCCCTGGGCCTTGCCGAAAGCGGGCTTTCACGGGTGATCCGCGCCGGATACAAGCTCCTGGGCCTCAAGACCTTCTTCACCGCCGGCCCCAAGGAGGCGCGCGCCTGGACGTTCCCGGCTGGGGCCAAGGCCCCGCAATGCGCCGGCATCATCCATTCCGATTTCGAGCGCGGCTTCATCCGTGCCGAGACGATTTCCTACGAGGATTACATTGCTTTCGGCGGCGAGGCGGGCGCGCGCGAGGCCGGCCGGCTGCGGCAGGAAGGCAAGGACTATGTGGTTGAGGACGGCGACGTGATGCTGTTCCGCTTCAACGTCTGAGCCTGCCGCTCAGTGCCGCCCGAACAGCTTCTCGACGTCTGCCATCGACAGCTTCACCCAGGTCGGGCGCCCGTGGTTGCACTGGCCTGAGCGCGGGGTCGCTTCCATCTCGCGCAAGAGCGCGTTCATCTCGGCCACGCTCAAGGCCCGCCCGGCCCTGACCGATCCGTGGCAGGCCATCGTCGCCAGCACCAGGTCGAGCCGCTCGGCAAGGAGCAGCGCACCGCTGTCCTCCTGCGCGCCGTGCCGGGCAATGTCATCGGCCAGGTCGCGCAGCAGCCGGGCCGAATCCGCCCCGGCGATCGGCGCGGGCAGCGCGCGCACCAGCATCGCCGCGGGGCCGAAGCGCTCGATCACGAGGCCATAGCGCGCCAGCCCCTCGGCAGCCTGCTCGAGCCGGTCGCAATCGAGCTCGTCCAGCTCGACCACATCGGGCACCAGCAGCGCCTGGCTGCGGCGCAGGGCCTCGTCCGCGCCGGCGGCGCGCAGGCGTTCGAGCACCAGCCGCTCGTGCGCAGCGTGCTGATCGACCAGCACGAGGCCATCGGCGGCCTCGGCGATGATATAGGTGCCCGCCACTTGCCCGCGGGCGATGCCGAGGGGGTATTGGCGCGCCTCCTCAGGCAGCGGCGCGGCCGGTTCGGCACGGCCCAGCGGCGCTGCCGCCGCGAGCGGTGCCGGCGCCTGCCAGGCCGGGCGGGCCTCGCCGACTCCGCGGCGCGGGGCGCTCCAGTCGCGGCCCGAAAAGATGCTCTGGAGCAACGGCGCCCTTGCCGCCGGCGCCTCCTCTGCCGCTGGCTCGGCCTGCCAGCGCGTCATCGCCGCACGGTCAGGCCCCTGGGCGCTGCGCCGGTCGCCGGTGGCGAGCGCCTGCCTTAGCCCTGAGACGATGAAGCCGCGCACCCCGGCGGCATCGCGGAAGCGCACCTCGGTCTTGGCCGGGTGGACATTGACATCGACATCCTCGGGCGGAAGCTCGAGAAACAGCGCCAGCACCGCGTGGCGATCGCGCGCCAACATGTCGGCATAGGCCCCGCGCACCGCCCCGGCGAGCAGGCGGTCCTTGACCGGGCGGCCATTGACGAACAGATATTGGTGATCGGCAACGCCGCGGTTCCAGGTCGGAAGGCCGGCAAGGCCCGAAAGGCGCATCACCCCATGCGGGGTTTCGCGGGTGCATTCAATAGCAAGCGCATTGTCCTTCATCTCAGGCGCGACGATCCGGGCGATGCGGGTGGCCATGTCCTCGCCCGCCTGCAGCGCCAGCACCTGGCGCCGCGTGCCCTCGGCCAGGGTTTCAAGGACAAAGCCGATCCCGGGCCGGGCCATGGCGAGGCGCCGCACGACATCGAGGCAGGCGGCATATTCGCTGCGGGCCGAGCGCAGGAACTTGCGCCGCGCGGGCACCTTGGCGAACAGCTCCTCGACCCGCACCCTCGTGCCGGGGGGCACGCCGGCCGGGCCATCGAAAACCAGCGCGCCGTGATCGACCACCCGGCGCCAGCCCTCGCCCGCCCCGGCCGGGCGGCTTTCGATGGTAAGGCGCGCGACGCTGGCGATGCTGGGCAGCGCCTCGCCGCGAAAGCCGAGGCTCATCACCCGCTCGATCGCGCCGTCCGCGCCGATCAGCGAATCGGGCAATTTGGAGGTGGCATGGCGCTCGAGCGCGAGGGCGATCTCGCCGGGCGCCATGCCGCAGCCGTCATCGACCACCTCGATCGCGCCAAGCCCGCCCTCGGCCAGCACCACCCCGATTCGCCCTGCGCCGGCATCGATGGCGTTCTCGATCAGCTCCTTGAGCGCCGCGGCCGGGCGCTCGACCACCTCGCCCGCGGCAATGCGGTTGACCAGATCGACGGGAAGGCGGCGGATTTCGGGCATTTGTCGCACGCTAACGCGCACCTGCCGCGATTTCGAGGCCAAGCGGGCGGAAATCACCAGCGCGATGGACAAATATTTTGGCGTTTTGCGCGCGGATTCGCTAGGCGCGGCGCTTGATGCAACCATCGGGCCGGTTCTCCCGCCGCTGCCGTTTCGGCACGCGGGAAGCGCCCCCACCCTGCCACCACCGGAACACCACCCAAGATGAGCTTCCTTTCCAATCTCTTCAAGTTTCGTTCCCACAACCTGGCGATCGATCTCGGCACCGCCAACACGCTCGTCTATGTCCAGGATCAGGGGATCGTGCTCAATGAACCGAGCGTGGTCGCGATCGAGACGATCAACGGCATCCGCCGCGTCAAGGCCGTGGGCGATGATGCCAAGATGATGATGGGCAAGACCCCGGACAGCATCGAGGCGATCCGCCCTCTGCGCGATGGGGTGATCGCCGACATCGAAGTCGCCGAGCAGATGATCAAGCACTTCATCCAGAAGGTGCACGGCAAGAAGAGCATGTTCCGCTATCCGGAAATCGTGATCGGCGTGCCCTCGGGCTCCACCTCGGTCGAGCGCCGCGCGATCCGCGATGCCGCATCCAACGCCGGGGCATCGAACGTGCACCTCATCCTCGAGCCGATGGCAGCGGCGATCGGGGCGGACATGCCGGTGACCGAGCCGGTGGGCAGCATGGTGGTCGATATCGGCGGGGGCACCACCGAGGTCGCGGTGCTCTCCTTGCGCGGGCTCGCCTACACCACCTCGGTGCGCACCGGGGGTGACAAGATGGACGAGGCGATCGTCTCCTACGTGCGCCGCCACCACAATCTCCTGATCGGCGATGCCACCGCCGAGCGGATCAAGAAGGATTACGGCATTGCCGTCACCCCCGAGGACGGGGTGGGCGAGACCATCACCTTGAAGGGCCGCGATCTCGTCAACGGCGTGCCCAAGGAAATCACGATCAATCAGGCGCATATTGCCGAGGCGCTGTCCGAGCCGATCGGCGCGATCGTCGAGGGCGTGCGCATCGCGCTCGAGAACACCGCGCCCGAACTGGCTGCCGACATCGTCGATCAGGGCATCGTGCTCACCGGCGGGGGGGCGCTCATCCGCCGGCTCGACGAGCACCTGCGCGAGGAGACGGGCCTTCCCGTCTCGGTCGCCGAGGATCCGCTCACCTGCGTTGCCATCGGCACGGGCCGGGCGATGGAGGACCCGATCTATCGCGGCGTGCTGATGACCGCGTGAGCCGGTTCGGCAATGAGGCCGGGCTGATCTGGCAGAAGGGACGACAAGGCCATGGCGCCCCCCGCTAAGCGCCTTTCGGGCTTTTCGAAGAAGGCACAGTTCTCGCTCTTCACCGGCTATCTCCTGGCCGGTGCGGGCGCCCTGCTGGGCCTCGCGCTGCTCGCGCTCTCGCTGTGGCCGCCGGCCGCCTTTGCCCCCTTGCGCGGCGCCGCGCGCGATGTGGTCGCCCCCGCCGGCGAAGTGAGTGCGGCCACCCGCGGCGGCGCGCAGGGACTTGTCGCCGGCATCGCCGCCTATCTTGACGCCGGGCGCCAGAACGCGCGCCTGCGCGCCGAGGTGGAACTTGCCCGGGTGCGCCTCGCCGAGGCCGAGGCGATCAAGGCCGAGAACCGGCGCCTCAAGGGCCTGCTTGGTCTTGCCGAAGATCCGGTGCGCCCGATCGTCACCGCGCGGCTCGTCGGCTCGAGCGCCACCAGCGCCCGGCGCCATGCCTATCTGGGCGCAGGCTCGCGCCAGGGGGTTGCGCCGGGAATGCCGGTGGTCTCCGATCGCGGCCTCATCGGGCGGGTGCTCGAAACCGGGCTGATCTCCGCGCGGGTGCTGCTGCTCACCGACAGCGAGAGCGTGGTGCCGGTGCGCCGCGCCCGCGACGATGTGATCGCCTTTGCCGAAGGCCAGGGTGACGGGATGCTGCGCATCCGGCTGGTCAATCTCGGGGTCAACCCCTTGAAGCCCGGCGACCTCATGGTGACGAGCGGTGCCGGCGGCTATTACCGGCCCGGGGTGGCGGTGGCGGTGGTGGCGCGGCTCACCCCCGATGGCGCGATCGCCCGGCTGGTGGCCGAACCTGCCGCGACCACCTACGTCGCGGTCGAGCCTATCCATCAGCCCGCCGCGGTGGCGGTGCTCTCCGGCGCCCCGCTCAGCGCTGCCGATGCGCCGCAAACCCCGCCGCGCCCGGCCCCATCGCCCGCAAGCGGCACCAGGAATGCCAGCCCATCAACAGAGGCGGGCGGGGAATGATGGCCACGCGCGGCCCACGGGCGCGGGGCACCACCTATCGCCAGCAGATCAACCGCGCACCTTCACCCTGGCGGGTGCACAGCGTGCCCTATCTCTCGATCATGCTCGCTTCGGCCCTGCCGGTGCTGCTGATCGCCGACGTGATGCCGCTTGCCCCCCCGCTCGGCTTCATCATGCTGCTGGCCTGGCGGCTGGTGCGCCCCGGCCTGCTGCCGCTCTGGGCCGGGCTGCCGCTCGGTGCCTTTGACGATCTGCTGAGCGGCCAGCCCTTCGGCAGCGCCATCCTGCTCTGGTCGCTCGCCATGATCGCGATCGAGCTGATCGAGGCGCGCTTTCCCTGGCGCGATTTCTGGCACGACTGGTTCACCGCCGCGGTGCTGCTTGTCGCCTATTGGCTCGCCTGCCTACTGCTTTCGGGCGCGCCGGTGACCCGGGCCATGCTCGAGGTGGCCTGGCCGCAGGCCTTGCTGTCGGTGCTGCTCTATCCGATATTGGCGCGCATGGTCGCCCGTCTTGACCGGTTCCGTCTCGCCCGGGCACGCAGGATCGACTGATGAAGATCCCGTTCCTGTCGCGCGGAGCCGAGCGCCCCGTCCGCCATGTCAGTGCCTCGATCCTGCGCAGCAGTTTCGAGCGCCGCGCCGTGCTGATCGCCGGGATTCAGGGCGGCATCGGGGTGCTGCTGGCATTGCGGCTCGGCTATCTCGCGGTGGCCGAGAACGAGAAATACCGGCTGCAATCCGAAAGCAACCGGGTCAACCTCACCCTGATCCCGCCGCGGCGCGGCTGGATTCTCGATCGCAACGGCGCCCCGCTCGCCTCCAACCGCGCCGATTTCCGCGTCGATGTCATCCCCGAGCGCCTCCGTGACCCGGAAGGCACGATCGACCAGCTCGGCGAGCTCCTCGCGCTCGCGCCCACGCGCATCGCCGACATCAAGCACAAGCTCGCAAGCGCGCGCGGGTTTCAGCCGGTCGAGGTCGCAAGCGGGCTTGATTACGAACAATTCGCGGCGCTCAGCGTGCGCCTGCCCGATCTGCCGGGGGTGGTGCCCCAGCGGGGCTTCTCGCGCTTTTATCCCACCGCTTCGAGCGTCGGCCACCTCATTGGCTATGTCGGCCCGGCCTCGGCCGAGGAATATGAGCAGGATCCCAATCCGCTGCTCTACACACCCGGTTTCAAGATCGGCAAGGATGGGCTTGAAAAGCAGTTCGAAAAGCAGCTGCGCGGCATTCCGGGCGCGCGCCGGGTCGAGGTCACGGCGGGCGGGCGGATCGTGCGCGATCTTGAAACCCGCGAGGACGTGCAGGGCAAGGCGGTGCGCCTGACCATCGATGGCCCGTTGCAGGACTATGCCGCGCGCCGCATCGGACTTGAAAGCGGCTCGGTGGTGGTGATGGACTGCCGCACCGGCGACCTTCTGTGCATGGCCTCGATGCCGAGCTTTGATCCCAATTCCTTCTCCGACGGGATCGGCGGGGTGGAATATGCCATGCTGCGCGAGGACGAGCGGGTGCCGCTGCGCAACAAGGTCTTGAAGGGCCTCTATCCCCCCGGATCGACGGTCAAGCCGATGGTCTCGATGGCGCTGATGGAAGCGGGCATCGAGCCGGAGGAAACCGTGTTCTGCGGCGGCGGGCTCAGGGTCGGCAACCGGGTGTTCGGCTGCTGGAACCGGCGCGGGCACGGCCAGGTCAACATGGCCAAGGCGATCTACCAGAGCTGCGATGTCTATTTCTACGCCATGGCCCAGCGCATCGGCATGGACCCGATCGCGGCAATGGCGCGGCGCTGCGGCATGGGGCAGGAATTTCCGCTGCCGGTGGTCAGCCAGTTCTACGGCACCGTGCCCGATCCGGCCTGGAAGCTGAAGAAGTGGGGGCGCGAATGGCAGACCTTCGACACGGTCAACGCCACCATCGGCCAGGGTTACATGCTGGCGAGCCCCCTGCAGCTGGCGGTGATGGCCGCGCGCCTTGCCACCGGCCATCACGTGATGCCGCGGCTCACGCTCGACACGCGCCCCAAGGGGTTCGACACCATCGACTTTCCCGCCGAGCAGGTCGCCTATGTCAGGAAGGCGATGAGCGACGTGGTCAACGGCCCCGGCACCGCGGGGCGGGCGCGCCTGCCGATCGAGGGGGTGCAGATGGCGGGCAAGACCGGCACCGCGCAGGTCGTCTCGCTGTCGATCTCCAACGGCAAGTCGGGCCCGTGGAAATACCGCGACCACGGGCTGTTCATCTTCTTCGCCCCCTATGACAATCCGCGCTATGCCGGAGCGGTGGTGATCGAGCACGGGGGCGGATCGGGCGCGGCCTACCCGATCGCGCGCGACGTGATGACCTTCATGTTCGATCCGGCCAAGGGGCTCGAGGCGCTGCGCGCGCTTGAGCAGCAATGGGGCGGCACCGCGCAGCAGCGGCTCGAGGCGCGCTATGCCGCCTATGCTGCCGCGCGCGGGGCGACCATCATCCGCCCGCCGCGGCGCGAGCAGGAGATCTTCGACCGGGTCGAGGCCGAGGCGCGGCTGGCCGCGGCCCAATCCGAGGCGATCGCCGAACAGGTGATCGCGCCGCGGCCCGAGGCCAACCCTGCCGCTTCGCCCCAGCCGGGTGAGCCTCGCCCCGCGACCGAGGCCCCGGCCGCCGCGCCCTCCCGGTTCCCGCGCCCGGAGACCGACCGATGAGCACCCTTGCCGCGCGCGGGATCGTGCCCGAGCCGATCGCACGCCAGCCCTGGGAAATGCTGATCCCGCTGCTGCTGCTCACCGGCTTTGGCGGGCTGGTGCTCTATTCGGCCGGGGGCGGCGCGATGATGCCCTTTGCCCTGCCGCACTTCCTGCGCTTTGGTGTGTTCGCGGTGATGGCCTGGGTGATCGCCGCGCTCTCGCGCCAGACGATCGACATGCTCACCTATCCGGCCTATCTCGCGGTGCTGCTGATGCTGCTCGCGGTCGAGATCGTCGGCGCGGTCGGCGGGGGGAGCCAGCGCTGGCTCGAGCTTGGCCCGATCCGTATCCAGCCTTCCGAGCTGATGAAGCCCGCGGTGGTGCTGGCGCTGGCGCGCTTTTATGCAATGTTGCCCAGCGGGATGATCGGCACCTGGCGATCGGTGGTGCCCGCCGGGGTGCTGATCGCCCTGCCGATCGGCCTGGTGCTGATGCAGCCCGATCTTGGCACCTCGGTGGCGATCGCCTTTGGCGGGGTGGTTGTGATGTTCCTTGCGGGCCTGCCCCTGTGGTGGTTCCTGCTGGCGGGCGGGGCGGCGGTGGCGGCAGCGCCGCTCCTCTATTTCTTCGCCCTCCATGATTACCAGCGCGCCCGGGTGACCACCTTCCTCGACCCCGAGAGCGACCCGCTCGGCGCGGGCTATCACATCGCCCAGTCGAAGATCGCGATCGGCTCGGGCGGGATTTTCGGCAAGGGCTTCAACAACGGCACCCAGAGCCACCTCGACTATCTGCCCGAACCGCACACCGATTTCGTCTTTGCCACCATGGCGGAAGAATGGGGGCTGGTGGGCGGGCTGTTCGTGCTGGCGATGTATGCCTTGATCCTGCGCTGGGGATGGAAGGTGGCGGGCGAGGCTGAGGACCGCTTCAGCGCGCTGCTTGCCGCAGGGGCAACCGCGACGATCTTCTTCTATATCGCCATCAACCTGCTGATGGTGATGGGCATGGCCCCGGCCAAGGGTATCCCGCTGCCGTGGATGAGCCACGGCGGCTCCTCGATGATGACCAACATGATCTGCATCGGCCTCTTGATGATGGTCAACCGCTGGAACCGCGAGGCCCCGCGCCGCGGGCTTGTGACGTGATCGGGCGCAGCGGCGAATAGGCCCTTGCCATCGCGCGGCAAGGCGCTAAATGCGAGCGCCTCACGCGAATCGGGCTTGGCGCAGCGGCGTCTGCCCTCGCGAATTCCGACCGGATCGGAATGGACGCATAGCTCAGTTGGTAGAGCAGCTGACTCTTAATCAGCGGGTCCTAGGTTCGAGCCCTAGTGCGTCCACCATCCGCACCCAGCCTCTCCCCTGAACATTGTCGGTCCTGGCTGCGCGGCACGCGCTGTGGCGCGAGGCGTCCTGCGCATGGGGGCGTGGGGCTCACCCGGCTTGCCATCACACCAGAATGTGATACGGCAGAGCCATGAACACATCGGTCATCACACGCATCCGCGATCTCGTCACATCGGGCAGCATGACCCGCGCCGGGCTCGCGCGCGCTGCCGGGCTTCATGCCAACACCCTGCGCGACTGCACCGAGCCGGGCTGGAACCCCACCGCCGAAACCCTTGCCAAGCTCGAGGCCTTTCTCGCGGCCACCAGCGATCGCCCGGTGCTCGCCAGCATCGAGGAGATCATCGACGAGGCGCGCAACGGGCGCATGTTCATCCTCGTCGATGACGAGGACCGCGAGAACGAGGGCGATCTCGTCATCCCGGCGCAGATGGCAACGCCCCAGGCGATCAACTTCATGGCCACCCACGGGCGCGGGCTCATCTGCCTTGCGCTCACCCGCGAGCGGGTCGAGCAGCTCGCCCTCACCCCGATGAGCCGCACCAACCGCGAGGCGATGCAGACCGCCTTTACCGTCTCGATCGAGGCGCGCGAGGGGGTGACCACCGGCATTTCCGCGGCGGATCGGGCGCGCACCATTTCGGTCGCGATCGATGCCAGCAAGGGTCCGGACGATATCGTCACCCCCGGCCATGTCTTCCCGCTGATGGCCCGCGATGGCGGCACGCTGGTGCGCGCCGGCCACACCGAAGCGGCGGTCGACATCTCGCGGCTCGCCGGGCTCAACCCCTCGGGCGTGATCTGCGAGATCATGAACGAGGATGGCACCATGGCGCGGCTCGATGATCTCATCGGCTTTGCCCGCAAGCACGATCTCAAGATCGGCACCATCCGCGATCTCATCGCCTACCGGATGCGCCATGATCACCTGGTCGAGCGCCTGTCCGAGCGCGCCTTCACCTCGGATTACGGCGGGCAATGGCGGCTCATCACCTATCGCAACAAGATCGAGGGCAACGAGGCCTATGTGCTGCTGAAGGGTCATGTCGTCCCCGGCGAGCCCACCCTCGCCCGCGTTCACCCGATCTCGGTCTTCGATGATGTGCTCGGCCGGCCCGGGCCAAGGAAGCGCACGCTCCAGCGGGCAATGCAGGCGATCGGCGCGCATGGCTCGGGGGTGATCGTGATCCTCACCGGGCGCATCGGCACCGGCGAATGGCAGCCGGGCGAGGAACAGCGCAATATCGGCATCGGCTCGCAGATCCTTGCCGATCTCGGCGTCACCGAGATGATCCTGCTTTCCAACAGCCGTCCCGATCTGGTGGCGCTTGAAGGCTATGGCCTTGCCATCAAGGACTTCCACCCGATTCCGGAGTAACCCCCATGGCCGATATCCTCATCGTCGAAGCGCGCTTCTATCCCCACCTCAACGACATGCTGATCGCCGGCGCGCGCGGCGTGCTCGAGGCCGCGGGGCACACGGTCGAGGTGCTCACCGTGCCCGGCGCGCTCGAGATCCCGGGCGCGATCGCGCTTGCGGCCGAGGCTGATCGTTATGACGCCTTCGTCGCCATCGGCGTGGTGATCCGCGGCGAGACCTATCACTTCGAGATCGTCGCCGGTGAAAGCGCGCGCGCGATCATGGCGCTGACGATGGACGGCATCGCCATCGGCAACGGCATCCTCACGGTCGAGAACGAGGCCCAGGCGCAGGTGCGCGCCGATCCGGCGCAGAAGAACAAGGGCGGCGAGGCGGCCAGGGCCGCGCTGGCGCTGATGGCGCTGCGCGAACGCTTCGGTTGAATGCCCATCCCTGATTCTCTGTACGCAAGACGTTGAGGGTAACCCCCATCCCTGTCATTCACGGCCTGTAAGGATTGACGATCTTAGTTAATCGATACCTTCTATGTTCCCACCGCAGTTCGATGCCAAACAGGTGGTGTGTCTGGGCGAGGGGGGAAGTTGTAATGGTCGACAGAGATAACCGACGATTGGCCCTGAAGATTGCCACGATCCTCGAGCAACAACTCGCGGCGCTTGACGAAATTGGTGCGCATGTCCCAGCGGCCTACGTCGATGCAGCCATCCAGCACCTCCGTCGGAGTCACATAAAGCGTTAATTTCTTGGATGAACCAGAACTATATCCTCGATTAGCTCGACCGAAAACTGGATCAGTATTTTTGCTTAGTTAGCTTAGACATTGCCTTCGATGGGAGCGAGGTTCTACAATTAGACCGAGTGGACGGGGGGAGCTGTGGGAGCGCAAGCATGGATATCTCCGACCAACAGCAGTTCGGCCTTGCATCGGCGAACGCATCAGAAACCAATTTCTCCTACGAGCCCTTAATCACGGAGTTGCTGGAGATCGCAGAACGACTGCGTGAGGCAAGTATGGCTGGAGCATCATCGTCGCGCCCAACTGCTGCTCGGCAGGAATCGGGGGCGCAGTCTTCGCTCCTCGCCCTTGCCCGCAAGCTCTATGCGCTCAGGCGCAAGCGCGCGGCGATCTTCGGCCACGCTGACCTCTTCGGCGAGCCGGCCTGGGATATCCTGCTCGATCTTTACATCGCCCATGGCGAGGGCAAGCCGGTCTCGGTCTCGAGCGCCTGCATCGGCTCGGCTGCACCCTCGACCACCGGGCTGCGCTGGCTCGGGGTGCTGGTCGATGTGGGGCTGGTGCTGCGCGAGCACGATCCGGCCGATCAGCGCCGGGTGCTGGTGCGCCTCAGCGATGAAGGAAAGGCGGCGATGGAGCGCTTCCTCGCCGCTGCCGCCGCGGCGCTCGGCTAGGGCGCGCCCCTCGGCAGCGCCGCTCCCTCGCAAGCCAGCCCGTCAGGCGCGCGCACCGAAGCAGGCCCGCCCGGCATAGGCGGCGCTGTCGCCCAGCTCCTCCTCGATGCGGATCAGCTGGTTGTACTTGGCCAGCCGGTCCGATCGGGCCAGGCTGCCGGTCTTGATCTGGCCGCAATTGGTGGCCACCGCCAGATCGGCGATGGTGGCATCCTCGGTCTCGCCCGAACGGTGGCTCATCACGCAGGTATAGCCCGCCCGGTGCGCCATATCGACCGCGGCGAGGGTTTCGGTGAGCGTGCCGATCTGGTTGACCTTGACCAGCAGCGCATTGGCAAGGCCGCGCGCGATCCCCTCCTTGAGCCGCGCCGGATTGGTGACGAACAGATCGTCGCCCACCAGCTGCACCTTGCTGCCGAGCCGGGCGGTGAGCGCGGCCCAGCCATCGAAATCATCCTCGCTCATCCCGTCCTCGATCGAGCGGATCGGATAATCGGCGCACAGCCTGGCAAGATAATCGGCCATCTCCTCGCCCGTGAGGCTCAGGCCCTCGCCCGCGATCGCGTAGCGGCCCTCGCGGTAGAACTCGGTTGCCGCGCAATCGAGCGCAAGCACGATATCCTCGCCCGGGGCAAAGCCGGCCTTGGCGATGCTCTCCATGATGAGGTCGAGCGCGGCGCGGGTGCTGGCAAGGTTGGGGGCAAAGCCGCCCTCATCCCCCACGCTGGTCGAAAGCCCCTTTTGCGCCAGGCCCTTCTTGAGCGTGTGGAACACCTCGGCGCCCCAGCGCACCGCCTCGGCCAGGCTCTCGGCGCCCACCGGCATGATCATGAATTCCTGGATGTCGATGGGATTGTCGGCATGCTCGCCGCCGTTGATGATGTTCATCATCGGCACGGGGAGCAGGTGCGCCGAAACCCCGCCAAGATAGGCATAGAGCGGCAGGCCCCGGGCATTGGCCGCGGCCTTGGCCACCGCGAGGCTGGTGCCGAGCAGGGCATTGGCGCCGAGCCGCCCCTTGTTGGGCGTGTCGTCGAGCGCGACGAGGGCCAGGTCGATATCGCGCTGGTCCTCGGCGTCGAAATGGCCGGTGAGCAGATCGCGGATCTCGGTGTTGACCGCCTCGACCGCGCGCAGCACCCCCTTGCCGAGATAGCGCGCCGGATCGCCATCGCGCAGCTCCACCGCCTCGTGCGCGCCGGTCGAGGCGCCCGAGGGCACCGCCGCCCGGCCGAAGCTGCCATCTTCGAGCAGCACATCGACCTCGACCGTGGGATTGCCGCGGCTGTCGAGGATCTCGCGGGCGTGGATGTCGATGATGGCGGTCATGTTTGGCTCCCGCAGGAATGTGTTGTAGGGTTCTAAGACACTTTGGACGCTGCGATTCTGGGATCGCCCACGCGCCCGCCGCCTCTATGCGCCGCCACGCAAGCGCGCAAGCGGGGGTGCGAGCGGGGTTCCCCGCGCGAAGCTTCGCGGCGCCCGCCACAACCGGAAGACAGGAGAAGCCCATGGCCGAGACCACCCCCGAAACGCCCCCTGCGCCCAAGCGCCGCAAGCGCGCGGAAAGTCCGGCCAAGGGCGCTCCCGCCGCGGGCAAGCGCGCTGCCAAGGCCGATCCGCTCAAGACCGGCGCCACTGCCCGGAGCGCCGATGCCGCTCCCGTGGCCGAGGCCAAGGGCCGCTTCAGCGCTGCGCTCGAGGAGGCCAAGGCCGGCGCTGCGGCGCTCAGGGCCGAGGCCGAAAGCCGCCTTGCCGCGGTGGGCGGCGAGGCGCGCGAGAAGGGCAGCGATCTCGTCGGCGAGGCGCGCGCCCTAGGCCAGCAGGCGCTCGGCAAGGCCGGGGAACTGGCGCAAGAGGGCAAGCAGGTGGCGAGCGATGCCATCGCCTCGCTCGGCAAGGTGGTGGGCGAAGTCGCCCCCCAGCTCGACGAGAAGGTCGGCGAGCAATATGGCGACTATGCCCGCAAGACCGCGCGCGCGCTCAAGGAAACCTCGGCCAGGCTCGAGGCCAAAAGCGTCGAGGAACTCGGCGAGGATGCCCGCGCGCTGGTGCGCAAGAGCCCCGGGATCGCGGTCGGGCTGGCGGCGGTCTTCGGCTTTGTCCTTGCCCGCCTGCTCGGCGGGCGGCGCGGCTGAGCGCTGCCTTGCTGAAGGCTGGACGGGCAGGCAGCGAGGCGATGCACGAGAGCGAGCCCGGCGCGCCCCCCACGCCGCAGGAGCACGCCGCCGAACCCGGCCCCGATGCATTGGGTGAGGCGGCTGCGCCCGACGGCGAGGCCGGTGGCCTGCGTGCCGATCTTGCCGCGCTTGTCGATGATGCGCGCACCTATGCCGAGGCCGAGATCGCCTTCCAGAAGACCCGCGCCGCGCTTGCCGGCAAGGCGGTGGGGCGGGCGCTGGTCGCGCTGGTGCTGGCGCTGCTGCTGCTCAACCTCGCGCTGATTGCGCTGGCCGTGGGGGCGGTGATCGCGCTCGCCCCGCTGGTGACGATCTGGGGCGCGATCGCGATCGTCGTGGGGGTGCTGCTGCTGGGGGTCGGCGCTTTGCTCTTTGCGGCCTTGCGCGATGGCCGGCTGCTTGCCGCGCTGTTCGGCCCGGGAGAGACGCCGTGACCCGCCTGCCCGAGGACTTCATCGCGGACCGGCGGCTGCGCGATGCCGCGCGCGCGGTGCTGGCCGATGATCTGGCCCGGCTGCGCGCGGCGCTGGCCGAACAGGGGATCGCGGCGCGGGTTTCGGCCGAGGTGCGCGCCACCATCGGAGCGCGCATCGCTGCCGGGGCGCGCGACGTGCTCGACGAAGCGCGCAGCCTTGCGGCTGACCACAAGGGGGTGCTGGCGCTCCTCGTGGGGGCGCTGGTGCTGTTGCTCGCGCGCGGGCCGATCGCGCAATGGCTGTTCGGATCTGAGGATGAGGAGGCCGAGAGCGATGCGGCCAAAGCCGTCGCGGACGAAGGCGCAGCGCCCCCTGCCCCGGCCGCGCCTGCCGATCCCGCCGCTCCCGCCCCAGCCACGCTTGCACCAGAAGGAAACCCCGCATGAACGCGCCCACCCCGCTTCCCGCCGATCACCGCCGCGATGCGCTGCGCGCCCGGATCGAGGCGGCCGAACGCCGCAATGCCGCGCGCAGCCTTGGCGATCAGGCCCGCGCCGCTGCCAGCGCCGCGGCTGACTATACCCGCGCCCATCCGCTCACCGTGATCGGCGGGGCGCTGGCGCTCGGGCTCGCGCTCGGCCTGCTCACCCGCCCGGGGCGCACCCTTGCGGCAAGCGCGCTGGCCGGCACTGGCAAGGCGGTGCGCGGGGCCGGGAGCGGGGCAGCCAGGGGCGTGCGCCGCGCGGCTTCCTTGACCGGCAGCAGGCTCGGCCGGCTGCTCGGCGAGGCGGCGATGGCATGGGTGCTCGCGCTCATCGATGAGGCCATGGCCGCCGGGCGCGAGGGGCAGGAGCGCGCCCAATCCCTCGGCGCGGCGGCGGGCGCCAAGGCCCAGGCGCTCGGCGCGGAGGCCGCCGCCAGGGCTGAGGTGACCAAAAGGCGCGGCGCGGCGCTTGCCCGCCATGCCCGCAGCGCCGCGCGGCGCGCCGCCCGCGAGCTTGCCGCCAGGCGGCAAGACTGAGCCGCAGGGCCGAGACTTGCGGCGGCGCGCGCCTGCGGCTAGGGGCGCCGGCGCAAAACCTCTCCCGCAAAATCCCCCAACAAATCCTCCCCAAGGTGAACAAGATGGCAGAAACCACCCCACCCCAGCGGCTGCACCTGGTGATGGGCGGCCGGGTCAAGGACCCGCGCGGCTTCGAATTCCAGGATCCCGAGAGCATCCACGTCGTCGGCGTGTTCAGCTCCTATGAGGCCGCGGTCGATGCCTGGCGCGCCCAGGCGCAGCGCACCGTCGATGATGCCGAGATGAAATATGTGGTGGTCCCTATCCACAAGCTGCTGACGCCCGAGGACTGAGCCGCAGGCCCCGCGCCCGGGCGCGCAGGGCGCCGCGCGGGCCTGATGTTTCACGTGAAACATAAAGAGAACGGGCAAAGCTGCGCCAAAGCGCGGGCAAGGCGCGGGGGCAGCGCGCGGGGCCAAGGCCCTCTCTAGCGCAACGCCGCGATGGTCGCCGCCACGCCCACCGCGAGCAGCGCCACCACCGCCCGGACGCGGCGATCGGAGCGGCGCGCGTCCCAGCGCTCCTCGTCGAGCCACCAGCGGCCCCGCCCGTCGGTGCGCAGCACATCGGCGCCCTTGAGCCGGGCAAAGGCGCGCGCCTCGGCAGCGCCCCTCGGGGCATAGGCAATCGCATCGGCCATGCTCACCGCCCCGGCCGCGCGGAAATGCTGCGCGAGGCACCTCTCGGCGAGCGGACGCAGCGGCGGGAGCGCCATCGACCCTGGCGCCCGCGCCTTCAGATGAACTCGATCTTCTCGACGAGGTAGAACTTCTCGCCCGAAGGCACGGTGACCTCGATCTCGTCGCCCACCTGCTTGCCGATCAGCGCGCGCGCCAGCGGCGAGTTGTAAGAGATGCGCCCCTTCTTCGCATCGGCCTCGGTCTGGCCGACGATCTGGTAACGCACCGGCTTGTCATCCTCGTCAAGCAGGGTGACGGTGGCGCCGAAGATGATCTTGTCGCCCGAAAGCGTGGTGGGATCGATGATCTGCGCCCGGCTGACCTTGTCCTCGAGCTCGGCGATCTGCGCCTCGATCTGGCCCTGGCGTTCCTTGGCGGCGTGGTATTCGGCATTCTCGGACAGATCGCCATGGGCGCGGGCTTCCTCGATCGCCTCGACGATCTTGGGGCGCTCCTCGCGCAGCGCCTTGAGATCGGCGGTGAGCCGCTCGTAGCCCTCGGCCAGCATCGGGACCTTTTCCATCGTCGCCATCGTCATGCCTTCTCGTCTGTCGTGAGCACCCCTCCCGCCGCGCCGGACAAAGCCCGCGCTGCCGCCCGATCACGACGGTAAGCGCTGCCTGCCGATTGGGGGGAAGTGTCAATCACCTGCCATAATAGTCCTGCAGGCTGCACACTTCAAGCTGATCGGGGCGGATCGCCGCGATCGCCGCGGCCACCGCGAGCGAGGCGGTGGCGGTGGTGTAATAGGGCACCCTGCCGGCCAGCGCCGCCTGGCGGATCGATTGCGAATCGCGCAGCGACTGCCAGCCCTCGGTGGTGTTGAAAATGAGCGCGATCTCGCCATCGATGATCTTGTCAACGATGTGCGGCTGGCCCTCGGCGACCTTGTTGACCCGCTCGACCGCCAGCCCCTGCTCGGCCAGATAGGCTTGCGTGCCGCCCGTGGCGATGACGCGAAACCCGTGCTCGATCAAACGCTTGACCGCAGGGACGATGACCGGCTTGTCGCTGTTCTTGACGCTGACGAACACCGTGCCCGATTGCGGCGGCACCATCCCGGCGCCGAGCTGCGACTTGAGGAAGGCGGCCTCGAAGCTGGTGTCGATCCCCATCACCTCGCCGGTCGATTTCATCTCCGGGCTGAGCACCGGATCGGCGCCGGGGAAGCGGCTGAAGGGGAACACCGCCTCCTTGACCGCGATATAGGGCAGATCGCGGCGGAACGGCGGGAAATTGCTCAAGGGCTCGCCCGCCATCACCCGCGCGGCGATCTTGGCCACCGGCTGGCCGATCGCCTTGGCGACGAAGGGCACGGTGCGGCTGGCGCGGGGGTTGACCTCGATGAGATAGACCACCCCGTCCTTGACCGCGAACTGAATGTTCATCAGCCCCTTGACCCCAAGGGCAAAGGCCAGCGCCTCGGCCTGGCGCTCCATCTCGGCGATGATCGCGCCCGGCAGCGAATAGGGCGGCAGGGTGCAGGCGCTGTCGCCCGAATGGACCCCGGCTTCCTCGATATGCTGCATCACTCCGGCGATGCGCACCTCCTTGCCATCGCACAGGGCATCGACATCGCATTCGATCGCATCGCGCAGATATTGGTCGATCAGCACCGGGGAATCGCCCGAAACCGTGACCGCGGTGGCGATGTAGTCATCGAGCTGGGCTTCGGAATCGACGATCTCCATCGCCCGTCCGCCCAGCACATAGGAAGGCCGCAGCAGCACCGGATAGCCGATGCGCGCGGCCACCGCGGCGGCCTCATCACGGCTGCGGGCGATGCCGTTTTCGGGCTGCCGCAGCTTCAGCTTGTTCACCAGCTTGGCAAAGCGCTCGCGGTCCTCGGCAAGGTCGATGGCATCAGGCGAGGTGCCGAGGATCGGGATGCCGGCATCGGCGAGCGCCTGGGCGAGCTTCAACGGCGTCTGCCCGCCGAACTGGACGATCACCCCGACCAGCTCGCCGCGCGATTGCTCGACCCTGAGGATCTCGAGCACGTCCTCGGCGGTGAGCGGCTCGAAATAGAGCCGGTCGGAGGTGTCGTAATCGGTCGAGACGGTCTCGGGGTTGCAATTGACCATGATCGTCTCGAACCCCGCCTCGGCCAGGGCGAAGCAGGCATGGACGCAGGCATAATCGAACTCGATCCCCTGGCCGATGCGGTTGGGCCCGCCGCCGAGGATCACGATCTTGCGGCGCTCGGAGGGCGCGGCCTCGCATTCGGCTGCGCCAAAGCTCGGCGCCTCGTAGGTGGAATACATGTAAGGGGTGATCGCCTCGAATTCGGCGGCGCAGGAATCGATGCGCTTGAACACGGGAAACACCCCGAGCCGGTGCCTGAGCGCGCGCACCTCGGCGGCGCTGGTGGCCCCGGCCATGGCGACCAGCGCATCGTGGAGCAGGCCCGAGCGCTTCGCCTGGGTTTCGGCCAGGCCCCCGGCCACCCCCACCGAGCGCACCGCGAGCGTGGCAAGGCGCCGGTCGGAAAAGCCCATGGCCTTCAGGCGCCTCAGCCCCGCCGCATCGATCGGCAGGCCCTCGCGCTGCACGTGCTGTTCGGCGGCGATGATCTCGGCGATCTGGCGCAGGAACCAGGGATCATAATGGGTGACCGCGGCGATCTCCTCGACGCTCAGCCCCTCGCGGAAAGCCTGGCCGACCTTGAGCAGCCGATCGGGGGTGCGCCGGGCGAGCGCGGCGGTGATCACCTCGCGCGGCTGGCCCTCGAGTTCGGGCACGCGGTTGAAGCCATCGAGCCCGGTCTCGAGCCCGCGCAGCGCCTTTTGCAGGCTTTCCTTGAACGAGCGCCCGATCGCCATCACCTCGCCCACCGATTTCATCGAGGTGGAAAGATCGGTGGGCGTGCCCTTGAACTTCTCGAAGGCAAAGCGCGGGATCTTGGTGACAACATAGTCGATCGTCGGCTCGAAGCTCGCCGGGGTCGCCCCGGTGATCTCGTTGGTCAGCTCGTCGAGGGTATAGCCCACCGCCAGCTTGGCGGCGATGCGGGCGATGGGAAAGCCGGTGGCCTTGGAGGCGAGCGCCGAGGAGCGGCTGACGCGCGGGTTCATCTCGATCACGATCAGCCGCCCGTCCCTGGGGTTGACGGCGAACTGCACGTTGGAGCCGCCGGTCTCCACCCCGATCTCGCGCAGCACCGCGATGCTGGCCGAGCGCATGATCTGGTATTCCTTGTCGGTGAGCGTCAGGGCCGGGGCGACGGTGATGCTGTCGCCGGTGTGCACCCCCATCGGATCGACATTCTCGATCGAGCAGACGATGATGGCGTTGTCCTTGGCATCGCGCACCACCTCCATCTCGAACTCCTTCCAGCCGAGGAGCGATTCCTCGATCAGGACTTCATGGGTGGGCGAGGCAGCCAGGCCCTCGGCGACGATGCGGTCGAACTCGGCGCGGTTATAGGCGATCCCGCCGCCGGTGCCGCCGAGGGTGAAGCTGGGGCGGATGATCGCGGGCAAGCCGGTGCGCGCGAGCACGGCGCGGGCCTCCTCGAGCGTGTTGGCGACGCCCGAGCGCGCGCTTTCAAGCCCGATCCGGTCCATCGCCTCGCGGAAGCGCTGGCGGTTTTCGGCCTTGTCGATGGCATCGGCCTTGGCCCCGATCATCTCGACGCCGTATTGGGCGAGCACGCCCATTTCGTCGAGCTTCAATGCGCAATTGAGCGCGGTCTGCCCGCCCATGGTGGGCAGCAGCGCATCGGGCCGCTCCCTGGCGATGATCTTGGCGACGATCTCGGGCGTGATCGGCTCGATATAGGTCGCATCGGCAAACTCCGGATCGGTCATGATCGTCGCCGGGTTGGAGTTGACGAGGATGACGCGGTAGCCTTCCTCCTTCAATGCCTTGATCGCCTGGGTGCCGGAATAGTCGAACTCGCAGGCCTGGCCGATGATGATCGGGCCGGCGCCGATGACGAGGATCGAGGAGATGTCGGTTCTTTTGGGCATCAGGTGTCCTGCTCGGCAAAAGCGAAGGAGAGGCGGGTGTAGCGGCTGACGAGCGGCAGCACGTCGGGGCGCGAGGCGGCGCTGCCGAAGATGAAGGTGCAGTTGCGGCGGATGTCGATGAGCCGCGCGCCATCGCGGGCCATGACATAGGAGAGCACGTAATAGCTGCGCGGGGAATCGCGCCGCCCGATGACATCGAAGGTCTTGATGGCCCCGCGCGCCGCGGCGCGGGTGTCGCTGTCGATGAAGCCCTCATCGCGGCGCTGGCGGGCAACGGCGCGGTGGCGCGCGGCGGGATCGAAGGCGGCTTCGTCAAACGGGCCTTCGCTCGCGGCGATGCGGCAATCCATGCGCCCGGCGACGGGATGGCGCGAGGCCTCGTCATGGAGCACCGGGCGCCAGAAGCTGACGAGCGGCAGCCCGCTCTCGCCCGATGCCTCGACCCGCACCGCACCATCGCCCTGAAAGGCAACCCCGGGGACAAGCTCGACCCCGGGCCATTCAGTAAGCGGACGCGGGGTCATCGCCGGGTTCTGGGCAAGCGCGGGGGCGGCGAGGATCAGCGCAAGCAAGGGCAAAGCGGTGCGCCTGCTGCTCACCCCAACATCCCCACAAACTTCTCGAACAGGTAGAAGCTGTCCTGCGGCCCTGGGCTCGCCTCAGGGTGGTATTGCACCGCAAACGCCCGCTTGCCCTTGATCGAAATGCCGCAATTGGTGCCGTCGAACAGGCTCACATGGGTCTGCTCGACATGCGCCGGCAGGCTTGCCGCATCGACCGCAAAGCCGTGGTTCATGCTGGTGATCTCGACGAGGCCGGCGGTCTCGCCCCACCCTTCCCCGACCCGCTGCACCGGGTGGTTGGCGCCGCGGTGGCCCTGGTGCATCTTGATCGTCCGCGCGCCCGCGGCAAGCGCGAGGAGCTGGTGGCCGAGGCAGATGCCGAACAGCGGCACATCCGCCGCGAGCAGGGCGCGGATCACCGGCACGGCATATTCGCCCGTCGCCGCCGGATCGCCCGGGCCGTTGGAGAGGAACACTCCGTCGGGCTTCAGGGCCATGATCTCGTCAAAGCTGGTGCGCGCGGGCACCACCGTCACCCGCGCCCCGGCGCGCGCGAGGTTGCGGAAGATATTGTCCTTGGCGCCGTAATCGATCGCCACCACATGCGGGCGGGCATCGAAGGAGGCCCGGCCATAGCCCTTGCCCAGCCGCCACGGCCCGCCCTCCCAGCGCTCGGGCGCCTCGCGGGTGACGCGGATGGCAAGGTCCATGCCCTCAAGCCCGGGCCATTCGGCCGCGCGCCGCTGCAGCGCCGGAATATCGAACTTGCCATCGGGGGCATGGGCGATCACCGCATTGGGCGCGCCCGACAGCCGGATGCGGCGCGTGAGCGCGCGGGTATCGACGCCCGAAAGGCCGATCTTGCCCTGGCGCGCCATCCAGTCGGCAAAGCGCTCGATGCTGCGGAAGTTGGACGGCTCGGTCACCTCCTCGCGCACCACGCAGCCCACCGCGCCTTCGACCCGGCTCTCGATATCCTCGGGATTGGCGCCGACATTGCCGATATGCGGGAAGGTGAAGGTGACGATCTGCGCGGCGTAGGAGGGATCGGTCATCACCTCCTGATAGCCGGTCATCGCGGTGTTGAAGCACACCTCACCCACGGCGCTGCCCACCGCGCCGAAGCCGCGGCCCCAGATCGCCGTTCCATCGGCCAGAACGAGGACTCCGGTCGCGCCCGGGGGCTGCGCAAGCGAAGATGCGGGGTCGGCCATGGGGCGCTCCGTTACAGGTGATCCGGCGATGGTGCTAAGTTTCGTCCGCTAGGCGCCGCCGCCCGCCCCGTCAACCTAGGCTTGGCTGGCGCTTTGCGTTAGAGGCGCGCGCCAGCACAGCCTTCCACAGGAATGAGACACGCATGATCAGGGATGACATCAAGGCCGCCACGATCGCGGCGATGAAGGCCGGCGACAAGGCGCGCACCGCGGCGCTGCGCCAGATCGCCGCCAAGATCAAGGACCGCGACATCGAGGAACGCACCGCCGCCACGCCCACCCCCGATGACGCGCTGGTGACCGGCGTGCTCCAGAAGATGGCCAAGCAACGGCGCGAATCGATCGAACTTTACGAGGCCGGCGGGCGCCCCGAGCTGGCCGCGGCCGAGCGCGCCGAACTCGCGGTGATCGAGGAGTTCCTGCCGCGGATGATGGACGAGGCCGAAACCGCCGCCGCCATCGCCGCGATCAAGGACGAACTGGGCGCCACCAGCATCAAGGACATGGGCGCGGTGATGGCGGCGCTCAAGGAGCGGCACGGGCCCGTGCTCGATGCCCGGCTGGCGAGCAGCCTCGTCAAGGCCGCGCTCGCCTAGAGCGCGGCGAGCGCGCCACGCCGTCAAAGCCACAGAGCCTTCCACAGCCGGCGCTTGCAAGTGCCGCCCAGCGCGCGCAACCTTTGCCCATGGCCATCACCCCGCAATGGAAGGACGAGCTGCGCGCGCGCCTCACGCTCTCGGCGCTCGTCCAGCGCAGCGTCAAGCTGACCCGCGCGGGGCGCGAGTGGAAGGGCTGCTGCCCCTTCCACGAGGAAAAGACCCCGAGCTTTTATGTCAATGACGCCAAGCAGTTCTACCACTGCTTCGGCTGCGGCGCGCATGGCGATGCGATCAGCTGGATGGTCGATCACGTGGGCCTGTCCTTCCTCGATGCGATCAAGGAACTCGCGGCCATGGCGGGGATGGAGGTGCCCGCCCCCGATCCCGTTGCCGCGAAGAAGGCCGAGGCGCGCGCCAGCCTGATCGATGTGACCGAGGCCGCCCAGCGCTTCTTTGCCGAGAGCCTGGCCGCGCCCGGCGGGGCGGCGGCACGCGCCTATCTCGCCCGGCGCGGCTTTGCGCCCGAGCTTTGCCGCGCCTTCGGTTTTGGCTGGGCGCCCGAGGAGCGCCACGCGCTCGGCCGCGCGCTCGGCCATTTCGGTGAGCCCATGCTCGAGGCCGCCGGGCTGCGCGCCGTGAGCGAGGCGGGCGAGCGCTATGACCGCTTCCGCGGGCGGGTGATGCTGCCGATCCATGATCCGCGCGGGCGGGTGATCGCCTTTGGCGGGCGCATCCTCGCGCCGCGCGAGGGCCTCGCCAAGTATCTCAATTCGCCCGACACCGAGCTCTTCGACAAGGGCCGCACGCTCTACAACCTCCACCGCGCCGCCCCGGCGGTGCGCCAGAGCGGCCGGGTGGTGGTGGTGGAAGGCTATATGGACGTGATCGCGCTCGCCAGCGCCGGGATCGCCGAGGCGGTCGCCCCGCTCGGCACCGCGCTCACCGAGATGCAGCTCGAACTGCTCTGGCGCCTGGCCGAGGTGCCGCTCTTGTGCTTCGATGGCGACAGCGCCGGAGAGCGCGCCGCGATGCGGGCGATCACCCGGGCGCTGCCGCTGCTCGCGCCGGGCCGCTCGCTCGCCATCGTGCGCCTGCCCCGGGGACAGGATCCCGACGATCTGGTGCGCCAGCAGGGCCGCGCCGGGATCGAGCGGCTGCTCGAAGCGCCGCTCAGCCTGATCGAGGCGCTCTGGCAATTCGAGCGCGATGCGGCGCCCCTTGCCACGCCCGAGGCCAAGGCCGGGCTCAAGGCGCGGCTGATGGCGCATGTCGAGACCATTGCCGACCCCGAGATCAGGGCGCTTTATCGTCGCGAGCTTTCCGATCGCTTCTCTGCCTTTGCCTTTCCCCCGCGCCCGCCGCGCGCGGCGCGCACCGCCGCTGAGGCCGGGCGCCGGGCCGGAGCCAGCGGCGCCTGGCGCGGCGCGCCGGTGTCGGCGCCGGGCCTCACCCCCGAAGCGCGCAGCCGGCTTGGTGCGCTCAGCGCGCGCGCGCAGCGCGAGGGCCTCCTCGCCGCGGTGCTCGCCGGCCTTGCACGCCATCCGCAGGAGATTGCGCGCCACGCCGAGGCGCTCGCCCGCCTCGCCCGCAGCGAGCCGGAGGCGGCCTCCTGCATAGAAAAGCTCTTCGAGCTTGCAGAAACGCTTGATTCGCACGGCGCACACGCCATATGCAGGCCGTCAGGCCAACCCGCCCCGTCGGCAGATATCCGCTACGCCTTTCTCGATGAAGGCACCGATCCCGACGAAGCGCGCGCGCAACTGGCCGAGGCTGTGTCGCTGCTGGTCGAAAGGCCAGCGCTCGAGGCTGCGCTTGCGGCCACGATCGCGCGTTTCGACAGCGATCCGGAAGGATCGTTTGCCGAGCAGGCGCGTTTGCGCACACGGCTCATGGCAATCGAGGAACGCCTCAAGGCCTTCGGACGCCGCAAGGCAGCGGCCCTGGATGCGTCCGGGGCATCGGGTGACGAGGCCGCCTGACGGGCGGGCATGGGATCAATCGGCGGCCAGGCCCAGCAGGCCGCCCGGCAATGGACAGACACGGAAGATTATGGCCGAAAAGGAAGACGCCCCGCTGATCGATCTCAACGAGGCTTCGATCAAGAAGCTCATCAGCAAGGCCAAGAAGCGCGGCTATGTCACCTATGACGAATTGAACGAGGCGCTGCCCTCGGGAGAGATGAGCCCCGACCAGATCGAGGACATCCAGACCGCGCTGGCCGACATGGGGGTGCAGATCGTCGAGAGTGACGAGGACGCCGAGGCCGAGGCCGAGGAGGGCGAGGCCGACGAGGCGATCGTCGATGAGGACGAGGAGGAGGACGAGGACGGCGAGAAGAAGGGCCCGGCGCGCGATGCCCGCGCCGGCAACAAGAAGATTGCCGCCAGCGAGCGCACCGACGATCCGGTGCGCATGTATCTGCGCGAGATGGGCGCGGTCGAGCTCTTGAGCCGCGAGGGCGAAATCGCCATTGCCAAGCGCATCGAGGCGGGCCGCGACATGATGATCATGGGCCTGTGCGAAAGCCCGATCACCTTCCACGCCATCATCCAGTGGTCCGAGGCGCTCAACAACGGCGACATGCAGCTGCGCGAGATCCTCGATCTCGATGCCATGCTCTCCAAGGAACCCCCGGCCGACAAGATGGCCGAGGGCGCCGAGGATGATGATGATGACGGCGAGATCTCCGAGGCCACCGCCGGGCCGACCATCCGCGAGGATGACGAGCCGGAGGATGAAAGCGCCGAGGAGGACGAGGACGAGGACGGCACCCCGCGCGCCCGGCGCGAGGATGATGACGATGACGACAACACCTTGAGCCTCGCGCAGATGGAAGCCGCATTGAAGCCCGAGGCGCTCGAACGTTTTGCGCGCATCACCCGGCTGTTCAAGGATTTCGAGAAGCTCCAGGCCGAACGGGTGGCAACCCTTGCCGCGGGCAACACCTTCCCCGCGGACAAGGAGGCGCGCTACGAGCAGCTGCGCGAGGAGCTGACCGCCGAGGTCGAAAGCGTGCAGTTCCACGCCACCAAGATCGAGTTCCTGGTTGACAATCTCTATGCCTTCAACCGCCGGCTGACCACGCTGGGCGGGCAGATGCTGCGCCTGGCCGAGCGCCACAAGATCAAGCGTGCTGAATTTCTCGAGGCCTATGTCGGCAACGAGCTTGACGATGGCTGGATCAAGGAGCGGGCGAAGAAGGACAAGAAATGGGCCGCCTTCCTCGAGCGCGAGGGCGAGGCGATCGAGCGCATCCGCACCGAGATCGCCGATATTGCCGCGCAGACGGGGATGAGCCTTCCCGAGTTCCGCCGCATCGTCAACATGGTGCAGAAGGGCGAGCGCGAGGCGCGCATCGCCAAGAAGGAAATGGTCGAGGCAAACCTGCGCCTGGTCATCTCCATCGCCAAGAAATACACCAACAGGGGGTTGCAATTCCTTGATCTCATTCAGGAAGGCAATATCGGCCTGATGAAGGCGGTGGACAAGTTCGAATATCGCCGCGGCTACAAGTTCTCCACTTATGCCACCTGGTGGATCCGCCAGGCGATCACCCGCTCGATCGCCGATCAGGCCCGCACCATCCGCATCCCGGTGCACATGATCGAGACGATCAACAAGCTGGTGCGCACCTCGCGCCAGTTCCTCCACGAGGAAGGCCGCGAGCCGACGCCCGAGGAAATGGCCGCGCGCCTCTCCATGCCGCTCGAAAAGGTGCGCAAGGTGATGAAGATCGCCAAGGAGCCGATTTCCCTGGAGACCCCGATCGGCGACGAGGAGGATTCGCACCTCGGCGATTTCATCGAGGACAAGAACGCGGTGATCCCGGTGGATGCGGCGATCCAGGCCAACCTCAAGGAAACCGTCACCCGCGTGCTCGCCAGCCTCACCCCGCGCGAGGAACGCGTGCTCAGGATGCGCTTCGGCATCGGCATGAACACCGATCACACGCTGGAGGAAGTCGGCCAGCAATTCTCGGTGACGCGCGAGCGTATCCGCCAGATCGAGGCCAAGGCGCTCAGGAAGCTCAAGCACCCGAGCCGCAGCCGCAAGATGCGGAGCTTCCTCGATCAGTGAAGAGCGAAGGCCTCGCTTGGGCGGGGCCATTCACGCGCGGCGGCGCAAGGGCCAGACCAGCTGGGAAAACCAGCCTTCGGGTGCGCGTTCATCGGCAAGGCCATAGCCTTCCGGCCAGCGCGCTTCCGGCATGTGATAGGTCCCGAACCAGCGGTCGATCATCGGCAGGTGGACGGCAAAGTTCACGTCGCGCGCTTCTGCCTCGCGGGCGTGGTGCCAGTGGTGGAAGCGCGGCATGGCGACCCAGCGTTCGAGCCCTCCCCATCTCGGCGCAAAGTTCGCGTGGATGAACACCGCGTGGAAGCTGACGAACGCGAGATAGGCATAGACGACGCTCTCGGCAAAGCCCGCCACCAGCAGCGCCAGCAGCACAAGGCCGCGCGTGACGATCACGTCAACGAGGTGCAGCCGCGATCCGGCGAGCCAGTCCATGGCCTCGACCGAGTGGTGCACCTTGTGAAAGCGCCACAAGAGCGGCACCGCATGGAAGGCGCGGCGCACGCCATATTGCGCCAGATCGGCGACCAGCACCGCAAGGCCAAATTGCACGAGCCACGGCAGGCCCTGCACCGCCGCCTGGGCCTGCGGCACCGCCAGCACTTCGCCCAGCGCCACCGCCGGCGCGAGCACGGCCACGCTCATCACCTGCGCCAGCACGTGGCTGGCGAAGAAATATTGCGTGTCGGTGAGCCAGCCCCTGCGGAAGGCCCCCTGCCCGCGCCGCAGAGGAAAAGCCCCCTCCAGCGGCACGAAGATCGCGGCGGTGGTCAGCACCCCGAGCACGAACCAGTCGAGCCCAAGATAGACCGCGCTCGCCCCGCCCCGCGGAATCTCCACCCCGCCTGCCCCCAAGGCCAGCGCCGCGCCCGCCAGCGCGAGGCCCGTCGCCCCGAGCGCCTTCTTGCGCCGCAGCAGCAGCGAGAGGCCCGAAAGCGCCAGCGCCGCGAGCAGCCCCAGATCGATTGCAAGCCGCACCAGCTCCAAGGGATAGCGGCTGCGCAGCTCGGGCAGCGTCAGATATTGCGGGAAGTGGAGGCACAGCACCGCGAACAGCGCGAGCAGCCCCAGCACGATCCCGAGGATGCCGCTGATCCAGCCCGTGCCCACGTGGCGCGGCGCCGCATCGGCAAAGACGCGGGCGAGCCATTGCTCGGCAGACAGGCGGGGTGCGGGCGGCGGCATGGCGCGCGATCATAGCCCTGCCCCCCTTTCGCGCGGGTAAAGCGCTTGCCATGGCGCTGGTCGAAAAACCCGCCGGCAAGGGGTGGAGAATCCGCGCCCATGCGACTATGGCACCCCCATGCGCATTGCCATCGCCTCCGATCATGCCGCCGTGGAGCTCAAGGCCGAGCTGGCCGAATGGCTTATCGAGGAAGGCCACGAGGTCGCCGATCTCGGGCCGGAGCCAGGGGTGAGCGTCGATTATCCCGATTATGGCTATCGCCTTGCCGAAAGCATCGCCGAAGGCCGCGCGGAATATGGCATTGCCCTGTGCGGCAGCGGCATCGGCATCTCGATCAGCGTCAACCGCCACCCGCAGGTGCGCTGCGCGCTGGTGAGCGAGCCGCTCTCGGCCGCGCTCGCGCGCGAGCACAATGATGCCAATTGCATCGCTCTGGGCGCGCGGCTCGTAGGTCTGGAGATGGCCAAGGCCTGCATCGCCACCTTCCTCGATACCGAATTTGCCGATGCCGGCGATCCGACCGGGCGCCACCAGCGCCGGGTCGGCAAGCTGTCACAGCCGCCCTTCCTGCCCGACCATATCGAGACCCACCAATGAGCACCGCCCCTCTCGACTTTGCCGCCCGCTCCGCCGCTGCCGATCCGATGCACGGCTTCTGGCACCACGATCTTGCCGCCGCCGATCCCGAGATCGCCGCGGCGATCGCCAAGGAACTTGCCCGCCAGCGCGACAAGATCGAGCTGATCGCGAGCGAGAACATCGCCAGCCGCGCGGTGCTCGAGGCGGCGGGCAGCGTCTTCACCAACAAATATGCCGAAGGCTATCCGGGCAAGCGCTATTACGGCGGCTGCGAATATGCCGACGTGGTCGAAACCCTGGCCATTGAACGCGCCAAGCAATTGTTCGGCTGCAACTTTGCCAATGTCCAGCCCAATTCCGGCTCGCAGATGAACCAGGCGGTGTTCCTCGCCCTGCTTGAGCCTGGCGACACCTTCATGGGGCTCGATCTCAACTCGGGCGGGCACCTCACCCACGGCTCGCCGGTCAATGTCAGCGGCAAGTGGTTCAACGTGGTCTCCTATGGCGTGAGCCGCGAGAGCGAGACCATCGACATGGACGAGGTTGCCGCCAAGGCGCGCGAACACCGGCCCAAGCTCATCATCTGCGGCGGCACCGCCTATTCGCGGCAATGGGACTTTGCCGCTTTTCGCGCCATTGCCGACGAGGTGGGCGCGGTGCTGCTATGCGACATGAGCCACATTTCCGGCCTGGTTGCGGGCGGCGCGCACCCCTCGCCCTTCCCCCATTGCGACATCGTCACCTCCACCACCCACAAGAGCTTGCGCGGCCCGCGCTCGGGCATCATCCTGTGGAATGACGAGAAGTTCACCAAGCCTTTGAACATGGCGGTGTTCCCCGGGCTTCAGGGCGGGCCCTTGATGCACATCATCGCCGCCAAGGCGGTGGCCTTCAAGGAAGCGCTCGATCCCTCCTTCCGCGACTATGCCCGGCGCATCGTCGAGAACGCCCGGGCGCTGGCGGCAAGCCTCGAGGCAAATGGCCTCAGGATCGTCAGCGGCGGCACCGACAACCACTCGATGCTGGTCGATCTCACCGCCAAGGGGGTGACGGGCAAGGACGCCGAAAAGGCGCTCGATCGCGCCTTCATCACCTGCAACAAGAATTCCATTCCCTTCGACACCCGCTCGCCCTTCGTCACCAGCGGCATTCGCCTCGGCACCCCGGCGGGCACCACCCGCGGCTTTGGCCCCGAGGAGTTTGGCACCATCGGCCGGCTGATTGCCGAAGTGGTCGAAGGGGTGGCCAGGAACGGCCCGGAAGGCGATGCGCAGGTGGAAGAAAGCGTGCGCGCGCGGGTCGCGGCCTTGTGCGCGGCCTTCCCCGTCTATCCGGGCATGTGAGGCCGCGCCGTGGATCAAAAACCGCAATCGCCGCAGGACCTCATCGAGGAGGCCAAGGCCGAGATCATCGGCATGGGCAAGGAAGGCCTCAATCACCCCTCAACCGCTCCGGTGCTCACCGGCGCGGCGATCGGTGCGCTTGCCGGGGCGCTGCTCCCGGTGGTGTCCTGGCCGGTCGGCCTCATCGCCGGGGCGGGCCTTGCGCTCTATCACCGCATCCGCAAATAAGCTCCTGAATGCGCTGTCCCTTCTGCGCCCACGATGACACCCAGGTAAAGGACAGCCGCCCGACCGAGGATGGCACGGCGATCCGGCGGCGGCGGCAATGCTCCTCCTGCGGCGCGCGCTTCACCACCTTCGAGCGGGTGCAGCTGCGCGAGGTGGTGGTGATCAAGTCGGGCGACCGGCGCGAGCCGTTCGACCGCGCCAAGCTCGAACAATCGATCGCGCTGGCCTGCCGCAAGCGCGGGATCGATCAGGAGCGGCTCGATCAGCTGGTGAGCGGGATCCAGCGTCAGGTCGAAGCCTCGGGCGAGGCCGAGGTGCCATCGAGCCATATCGGCGAGTTGGTGATGGAAGGGCTGCGGCAGATCGATTCGGTCGCCTATATCCGCTTCGCCAGCGTCTATCGCGATTTTTCCGAGGCGCGCGACTTCGAAGAATTTGCCAGCACCGTGCAGCAAGCCGCGAAAGATTAAGGCGAAGATGGCAGAGGAACCCAACCGGCCGGTGATCGTGCTGGTGCGCCCGCAACTGGGCGAGAACATCGGCAAGGCGGCGCGCGCCATGCTCAATTTCGGGCTCACGGAACTGCGCCTCGTCGCCCCGCGCGATGGCTGGCCCAATCCCGCCGCCGGCCCGGCGGCCTCGGGCGCGGACGTGGTGCTCGCTGGCGCCACGGTGTTTGACAGCACCGCCGCGGCGGTGGCCGATTGCCAGCATGTCTATGCCACCACGGTGAGGAAGCGCGGCGTCACCCGCCCGGTGATCGGCCCCGACGAGGCCGGGCGGCGGGTGGTGACCCAGCCCGGCCGCCACGCGGTGCTGTTCGGGCCGGAGCGCTCGGGGCTCGAGACCGAGGACGTCGCCCTTGCCCGCGCGATCCTGACCATCCCGATCAACCCCGAGTTCGGCTCGCTCAATCTTGCCCAGGCGGTGGTGCTGGTGGCTTATGAATGGTCGCGCATGGCGCGCGAACTCGGCGCGGCGGGCGCCGCCACCCTCGCCCAGCCCACCCTCGAGGAAGCCCTGCCCCCTGCCCCGCAAGCAGAGCTCGAGGCGCTGATCGCCCATTTCGAGGCGCTGCTCGCCCCGCGCGGCTATTTCCTCCCCGAAACCCGCGCCGAGGCGACCCGGCGCACGCTGCGCGGCATCCTCACCAAGCCCGGCTGGAACCACCTCGAGGTGCGCACCCTGCGCGGCGTTCTGAGCGCGCTCGAGCGCCCGCCGCGCGGCGGCGAATAGGCCTCCTGCGCCTAAGGTCGCTGATCTGTCGCATTGCCCCGCTAGCGGCGGCGGGGTGGCAATGATCGAGTCGAAAAGGTGATGCTGCGGATCGCAACGCCGCGCCAGGAACCGGTTGCCTGGCCGCAGCCCTGCCCGCGGCGGATGCGGCGCGACTTTCTCGCCTGGCGCCATCTGCGGGTGCTGCGCGCCCGGGCGATGCGTCACGTGCATCAGGCCGCAGATGCGCTGGTGCACCGGATAATGCCTTCACGCACGCCGCGGCCGGTGCGCACCGCCTATGGGGTGTGGATGTGGCCCAACTGGGCCGATCGCACCTTCGCCTATTGCCGCTATGGCACCTATGGGCCCTATCTTGCCGATCTTCTCGCTGTGATCGAGAGACCCTTCTGCTTTCTCGACGTCGGCGCCAACCAGGGCCTGTTCTCGCTGATCGCCGCGCGCAATCCCCATTGCCGCCGGATCGTCGCGCTCGAACCCGTGCCGCAGACCTATCACCTGCTCACCGCCAACCTCGCGCTTGCGGGCCTCACCGGGCGCGCAACGGCGCTTGCCTGCGGCCTTTCCCACCGGGCCGGAACCCAGACGATCCGCATCAATCCGGTGCACAGCGGCCAGGCCACGCTCGAGGATCATCTCGGGGAGCGCTCCGGCTGCCGCGATATCGCCATCACCACCATCACGCTGGCCGAGCTTGGCCCCCATCTGCCCGAGGACCTGCCGCTTTTCGTCAAGCTCGATGTCGAGGGCCACGAGCCGGTGATCATCGAGGCGCTGATGGAATCGCCCCATGCCGGCCGGGTGATCGGTCTGTTCTACGAATATGATGCCCGCTGGACCGACACCGCCAGCATCGCCCGCGCGCTCTACCGCGCCGGGTTTGCAACCCTCGCGCGCTATGGCGGAGCGCGGCACTGCGACCTGCTGGCTGGCCCATCGCCGGTGCCGCTCGCGCCGATCCCGGCTTTCGATGACCCCGTGAAACCACCCCAGCCTGCAGCCGGGCGGCCCGCGCCAGCCCCGGGGCTTGACCGCGGCGGCGTTCCTGCTATGCGCGCGCCTTCGCGAATGGGCCCTGCACCCCGGTGAAGCAGTGGCCGCATCCGCCTCCTTGCGAGCGGGTGGTGCGAAGCCGGGTGGAATGGTTGCCGCAGGGGCAATCCAGCACATTGAAGGATGAAACATGTCGAAGCGCAAGAGCGCCAAGTACAAGCTTGACCGCCGGATGGGCGAGAACATCTGGGGTCGCCCCAATTCGCCCGTCAACAAGCGGTCCTATGGCCCCGGCCAGCACGGCCAGCGCCGCAAGGGCAAGATGAGCGATTATGGCCTGCAACTGCGCGCCAAGCAGAAGCTCAAGGGCTATTATGGCGATGTCACCGAAAAGCAGTTCAAGCGCACCTATGCCGAGGCGGCGCGGATGAAGGGTGACACCAGCCAGAACCTCATCGGCCTGCTCGAGCAGCGGCTCGACATGGTGGTCTATCGCGCCAAGTTTGCGCCCACCATCTTCGCCGCGCGTCAGCTGGTGAGCCACGGGCACATCCTTGTGAACGGGCAGAAGTGCAACATCGCCTCGCGCCGCGTGGCGGTGGGCGATGTCATCAGCCTTGGGGCCAAGGCCAAGGAAATGGCCCTCGTGATCGAGGCGCAGAGCCTGGCCGAGCGCGACATTCCCGATTATGTCATGCCCGATGGCACCGACAAGGTGGTGTTCACCCGCGTGCCCAAGCTCGACGAGGTGCCCTACCCGGTGACGATGGAACCCAATCTGGTGGTGGAGTTCTATTCGCGCTGATCGCTCGGCGCAGCACGGACAGGAGCAAGGGCGGCCCTGTGGGGTCGCCCTTTTGCTTTGGCTGGCCTGTTGGCTTATTCAGCCCCTGATCCGGTCCCACTCGGCAAATTCGTAGGCGATCGAGCCTTCGACGAGGCGCTCCCAGATCTCGGCGATGACATCGCCGGGCAGGCCGCGAGCCTCGGCTGCAGCCACCGCGGCGGCGATCACCCGCGCCTTGCGCGCCTCGTCGCGCACCGCCTCGCGGCTCTCCTTGATCCGGGCGGCGGCGCGCATGTAGGCGAAGCGCGTGGCGAGCAGCGCCACCAGTTCGGCATCGAGCGCATCCACCCCGGCGCGTACTTCGGCCATGGTGGTGCAATCTTCGGGGGCTTTGGCAGCGCGATCGGTCATCAATCAGGATCGTCCCAGGTAATCGCGCCGGAAGCGGGCGGCAAAATCGGGGAAGGTGCCAGCGGCAATGGCACCGCGCATCCCCTCCATCAAGGCCTGATAGAAGCTGAGGTTATGCTCGGTGAGCAGCATGGCGCCGAGCATCTCGCCCGATTTGACGAGGTGGTGGAGATAGGCGCGGCTGTAATCGCGGCACACCGGGCAGGTGCAGCGCGGATCGAGCGGGCCGCCATCCTCGGCAAAGCGCGCGTTCCTCAGGTTCAGCGGCCCGTTCCACGTAAACGCCTGCCCGTTGCGGCCCGAGCGCGTCGGCAGCACGCAATCGAACATGTCGATGCCGCGCTCGACCGCACCGACGAGGTCATCGGGCTTGCCCACCCCCATGAGATAGCGGGGCCTATCGGCCGGGAGCATGTCGGGGGCATAGTCGAGCACGCCGAACATCGCCTCCTGCCCCTCGCCCACGGCCAGCCCGCCCACGGCATAGCCGTCAAAGCCGATGTCGATCAGGCGCTCGGCGCTGATGCGGCGCAGGTCCTCGTGGAGCGCGCCCTGCTGGATGCCGAACAGGGCGGCGCGCGCGGCGTGCTCTGCCCCGGCATCAAAGCCATCGCGGCTGCGCCGTGCCCAGCGCATCGACAGCTCCATCGAGGCGGCGATCTCGTCGCGCGGACGATCGGCCCGCGGGCATTCGTCGAAGGCCATGACGATGTCCGAGCCGAGCAGGCGCTGGATCTCCATCGAACGCTCGGGGGTGAGAAGGTGGCGTGAACCATCGAGGTGGCTCTTGAACTCCACCCCTTCCTCGCTGAGCTTCCGCAAGGCGGCAAGGCTCATCACCTGATAGCCGCCGCTGTCGGTGAGGATCGGGCGCGGCCAGTTCATGAAGCGATGCAGGCCGCCGAGGCGCGCCACCCTCTCGGCCCCGGGGCGCAGCATCAGGTGATAGGTGTTGCCAAGGATGATGTCGGCCCCGGTGGCGCGCACGGTCTCGGGCTTCATCGCCTTGACCGTGGCCGCGGTGCCCACCGGCATGAAGGCGGGCGTGCGGATCTCGCCGCGCCGCATGCGGATGGTGCCGGTGCGCGCCTTGCCGCAGGTGGCGTGAAGGGTGAAGGAGAAGCGCTCGCTCATCAGGCGTGCGGCCCTAGCGCCGCCGCGCCGCGCTGTCACCCACGCAGCAAAAGGGGGCAGGCGCCGCGCGGCCCCTGCCCCCCCGGATGTGTGCCGCAAGGCGCCTTAGAACTTGTAAAGCACCCCGATGCTGGCACGGGTGGTGTCGAAGGAGATCGTGTCGATCCCGGCGCGGAAGCTCACCGGGCTGTCACCCAGGCCAAACTCGACCCCGGCGCCGACGAGGTAATCGCCATCGCTGTTGTCCACACCCGGCGGGGGGTTGCCACCGAGGATGTTGACAAGGTCAAGCTCGACTTCCTGGTAGCCACCGCGCACGAAGACCTTGCCGGTCTTGCCCACGCGCACCCCGGCGCGGGCGGCGATGCCATATTCCTGATCGATCGGGCCGTCGCCGAAGTGGAAATTGCCCTCGGCGCCGACGAAGAAGGTCTTGCCGACGGGCACATCGACCCCGGCGACCACGCCGTAGATGCCGCCATCGTCATTGGGCGCGCCGATGCCGAGATCGTGGATCCCGATCGAGGCGCCGACATAGGGTTCGACCGTGGGCGTGTCGTTGCTCTGGGCCTGGGCCATGCTCGGCAGGGCCAGCGCGCCAATCGCGGCGCCGATCATGGCAGGCTTGGTGAATGCGAGGTTTCTCATGGGTAATGGTCCTTGTTCTTGACCGGTCGCAGGGGGCGCAACCGGTGCGCAAGGGCCTAGAAATGGCGCACTTTCGCGGCCATGAACGGGCAGACAAGCTGCGGTTAAGCTCGGCCCAACGGCCAACCTGCCTCGACCAAGGCCGCTCGCCGAGCGGCCCCGCGCCTCATTCGCGCAGCCGCCAGCCGGTGCGGAAGATCACCGCGATCACGATCACGCAGGCAAGGAGGAAGCCGAGCGTCAGGCCCAGCGACAAGGCAAAGGGCACGTCCGAGGTGCCGTAGAAGGCATGGCGCAGCCCGCTCACCAGAAAGGCGATGGGGTTGGCCAGCGCGATTGAATCCCACGGCGCGGGCAGATCGCGGATCGAATAGAAGGTGCCGCCGAGGAAGGTGAGCGGGGTGAGCACCAGCACCGGGATGATCCCGAGCTTTTCAAAACTGTCGGCCCAGATGCCGAGGATGAAGCCGAACAGGGCAAAGGCGGCGGCCACCAGCATGACGTAGATCACGGCAAGGAGCGGATCGGCGATGGTGTAATCGACGAACAGCCGCGCGGTCAGCAGGATGATCGCGGCAAGGATCAGCCCCTTGGTCATCGCCGCTCCGACAAAGCCGGCGAGCGTCTCGGCCACGCCCACGGGGGCGGAGAGCAGTTCGTAGATCGTGCCGGTGAAGCGCGGCATGTAGATGCCGAAGCTGGCATTGCTGGTGGTCTCGCCCAGCATCGTCAGCATGACGAGGCCGGGGATGATGAAGGCGCCATAGGGCACGCCCCCCACCGGCTCCATGCGGGTGCCGATCACCGAGCCGAACACCACGAAATAGAGTGCGGTGGTGAGCACCGGGGCGATCAGCGACTGGAAGGCGGTGCGAAAGGCGCGCGCCATCTCGCGCCGGTAGATCGCCAGCGCGCTCGTCAGGTTGAAGGGGATCATGCCGCCGCCTCGCGCCCGAGCAGATCGACGAAGATGTCCTCGAGCGAGGAATCGCGGATGTCGAGGCTGACATAGGCGATGCCCGCCTGCACCAGCGCCTGGGTGAGCGCGGCGACCTCGGCCCTGCCCCCGCCCGCGCCGCTGCCGCCGCGATAGACAAGCCGGGTGCGATCGGGCGAAAGCTCGAGATGGAAGCGGCCGAGCGCCGCCGGGATCGCTGCGAGCGGCGCGGCAAGGTCGATCACCGCCTCGGTGGTGCCGAGCCGCTCCATCATCGCCTCCTTGTCATCGACCATGAGGATGCGCCCGCCGCGGATGATGCCGACCCGGTCTGCCATCAGCTCGGCCTCCTCGATGTAATGGGTCGTGAGGATGATCGTCACCCCGCGCTGCTTGAGCGCGGCGATCTGTTCCCACATGCCCTTGCGCAGTTCGACATCGACCCCGGCGGTCGGCTCGTCGAGGAACAGGAGGTCAGGCTCGTGCGCGAGCGCCTTGGCGATCAGCACCCGGCGCTTCATCCCGCCCGAGAGCGCGCGGATCTGCGCGTCCTTCTTGTCCCACAGCGCAAGCGCCTTGAGGATCGCCTCGAGCCGCGCCGGATCGCGGCGCTTGCCGAACAGGCCTTGCGAATAGGCAACCGCACGCCACACGGTCTCGAACATGTCGGTGGCCAGTTCCTGGGGCACAAGCCCGATGCGCGCCCGCGCCGCGCGCCAATCGCGCGCAAGGTCAAGCCCGAAGGCGTGGATGCTGCCCGCGCTCGGGCGCACCAGCCCGCACACCGCGCCGATCAGCGTGGTCTTGCCCGCGCCATTGGGCCCGAGCAGCGCGAAGATCTCCCCCCGGCGGATGTCGAGATCGACCCCATCGAGCGCGCGGGTGCCGCCGCGATAGGTCTTGGCAAGGCCGCGGATGGACAGGATCGGATCGCGCACCGCCACCACCTAGGGCAGCAGCAGCGAGGAGTCACCATAGGAATAGAAGCGGTAGCGCTCGGCAATCGCATGGGCATAGGCCGCCAGCATCCGCTCGCGCCCCATCAGCGCGCTCACCAGCATCATCAGGGTCGAACGCGGCAGGTGGAAATTGGTCATCAGCCCATCGATGGCGCGGAAGCGGTAGCCGGGAGTGATGAAGATATCGGTGTCCCCGGCGAAGGGATGGATCACCCCGGCCTCATCCACCGCGCTTTCGAGCAGGCGCAGCACCGTGGTGCCCACCGCGATGATCCGCCCGCCGGCGGCGCGCGCGGCGTTGAGCCGGGCGGCCGTGGCCTGTGAGATGCGGCCGAACTCGGCGTGCATCCGGTGGTCATCGGTATCCTCGGCCTTCACGGGAAGGAAGGTGCCCGCCCCGACATGGAGCGTGAGCACCGCCCGGCCGATCCCGGCGGCATCGATCGCGTCGAGCAATCTCTGGGTGAAGTGGAGCGAGGCGGTGGGGGCGGCAACGGCGCCATCCTCGCGCGCGAAGATGGTCTGGTAATCCTCGCGGTCCTGGGCATCGACCCCGCGTTTGCTGGCGATATAGGGCGGCAGCGGCATGGTGCCGGCGCGATCGAGCAGCACCTCGACCGGCTCGTCGCCCTCGAAGAACAGGGTGAGCGCGCCATCGGCATGGCGCTGCTCGGCGCGCGCGCTCACCCCGCCGCCGAAGATCAGCTTGTCGCCGATCTTCACCCGCCTGGCGTTGCGCAGGAAGGCCTGCCAGCGCCTGAGATCGACCCGCTTGTGCAGCGTCGCCCCGATCCGCGCCGCGCCATCGGCCCGGCGGCCTTCGAGCTGGGCCGGGATCACCCTGGTGTCGTTGAACACCAGCACATCGCCGGGGGCCAGCAAGCGCGGCAGATCGCGCACGGAGCAATCCTCGAAAGGCGCATCATTCCCGCGCACCACCAGCATCCGCGCCGCATCGCGCGGGCGCACCGGGCGCAGCGCGATCAGCTCCTGCGGGAGGTCGAAATCGAACAGGTCCACCTTCATCGCCCCCGTGCCCTAGCGGGCCTGCGGGGCGGCGCAAGCCCCTAGCGGATCGGGGCGCTGAGCATTTCGGCGGTGATCGGCCCATCCTGCGCTGCCGCCGGGGGCGGCGGGGGCGGCAGGTTGTCGCTCCCCAGCGAAGCCTGGACGATATAGGTGGGGTTGGCCGGCGGCTCGCCCCGGGCGATCGCGTCCACCCCTTCCATGTTCTCGATCACCCGACCGAAATTGGTGTAGCGTTTGTCGAGGCTGAAGCGCGGGTAGAAGACGATGAAGAACTGGCTGTTGGCGCTGTCCTCATCGGCGGCACGGGCCATCGAGAGCGTGCCGCGCACATGCGGCATGGGGTTGAACTCGGCCTTGAGATCGGGAAGCTGGCTGCCGCCCTGGCCGGTGCCGCTGGGGTCACCGCCCTGGGCCATGAAGCCATCGATCACGCGGTGGAAGGGAACCCCGTTGTAAAAGCCGGCGCGGGTCAGGGTCTTGATCCGCTCGACATGATTGGGCGCCCAATCAGGCATGAGGCGGATCTTGACCCGCTGGCCGTTCGACAGATCGAGCACCCAGACGTTTTCCGGATCGACCGCCGGATCGAAATTGACCGGCGCATAGGTGCGCATCGGGGCCGGGGCCGCGTCATCATCGGGTTTGGGGGCGTTCTCGCCAAAGGCCACGGGCGGGGTGTCATCGCGCTGCTTTTGCGCCGCGGCCGGGCCAGCGGCACAGATCAGCGCCGCAGCGCCGAGAGCAGAAAGGGCAGAGGCAAGCTTGGCTTTGATCATGGTTTCATCCGGTTTGGCGGCGAGGCTTACCCGCGGCGGGCTGACACTGCAATGAATGATCGCCGCTGCGCGCCCGGCCCCTAGTAATCGCCCTTGAGGCCCTTCTCGCGCACCCGGGCATTGACCTCGGCGCACACCTGGGGGCTGACGAAAGGCGCGATATCGCCGCCATAGAGCGCGATCTCCTTGACCAGCTTGGAAGCGATCGGCTGGAGCGAGACATCGGCCATCAGGAACACCGTCTCGATGCTCTCGTCGAGCTGCTGGTTCATGCCCGCCATCTGGTATTCATATTCAAAGTCGGCCACCGCGCGCAGCCCGCGGATGATCACGCTTGCCCCCTGCTTCTGCGCGAACTTGACGAGCAGGGCGTTGAAGCCGACCACCTCGACATTGCCAAGGCCCAGCGCTGCCACCTCGCGCGCGACCATGCGGAAGCGCTCCTCGGTGGAGAACATCGGGTCCTTCGATGGATTGGTGGTCACCCCGATGATGAGGTGATCGACCAGCTTGGCGCCGCGCCGGATGATATCGGCATGGCCCAGCGTGATCGGATCGAAGGTTCCGGGATAGATCCCGACGCGGCGTGTCATGATCCTGTCCTCTCCTCGGCGGCCTGTGCCGGCCCCTAGTGATCGCGTTCGACGATGTAGCGGGCGAGCGCGCGCAGCACATCGGCCTCGCTGCCATAGGAGGCGAGGCGCAGCACCGCCTGATCGACCAGCGCCCGGGCCTGTTCGCGCGCCCGCTCGGCCCCGAGCAGGGTGACGAAGGTCTGCTTGCCCTGCCCGGCATCCTTGCGCAGCGCCTTGCCCGCCTTTTCGGCATCGCCCTCGACATCGAGCAAGTCGTCGGCAATCTGGAAGGCAAGGCCGATGTCGCGGGCATAGGCCCTGAGGTGCGCGCGCCCCGGTGGGGGCACCTTGCCGAGGATCGCCCCCATCTCCACCGCCGCGGCGAGCAGCGCCCCGGTCTTCAATTGTTGCAACCGGGTGATCGCGGGCAGATCATAGGTGATGCCCTCCTCATCGGCGACCATGTCCATCATCTGCCCCCCGGCCATGCCGTTCATCCCGCTTGCCTGGCCGAGCGTGAGGATCAGCTCGGAACGGGTGAAGGGGTCTTCGCTGGTGGCATCCTCGGCGAGGATCTCGAAGGCGAGCGCGTGCAGCGCATCGCCCGCGAGCACCGCGGTCGCCTCGTCGAAGGCGCGGTGCACGGTGGGCTTGCCGTGGCGCAGATCGTCATTGTCCATGCACGGCAGATCATCGTGGATCAGCGAATAGACATGGATCGCCTCGATCGCCGCGGCCGCGCGCAGCGCCGCGTTGCGGGCCACGCCGAAGAGGCTGGCGGTGCTCACCACCAACAGCGGGCGCACCCGCTTGCCCCCGCCGATCGCGGCATAGCGCATCGCCTCGACCAGCCGCGCGCTGGTGTCCTGCGGAACGGGCAAGAGGGCATCGAAGAGCGAATCGATCTCGGCCTGCACCCGGCCGATCGCCTCGGCGAGCACGTCGCTCCCGGCCTGGACCAGCTCCATCGCCTAGCTTTCCGCGTCGAAGGGCCGGGTGGCAGCGGCGTGGCCATCGGCACCGGTGACGATCCGCTCGATCCGCGCCTGGGCGGCATCGAGCCGCTGCTGGCAGGCCGCGCGCAGCGCCTCGCCGCGTTCATAGAGGCTGATCGACTGGTCGAGCGGCACGTCCCCGCGTTCAAGCTGCTGCACGATCTTTTCGAGCGCGGCGAGCGCTTCTTCAAAGCTCATCTGCGCGATCTCCGGCGCATCGGCCGGTGCTGGGGTGCCCTCGTCCATGGCGCGGAGCATTGACGGGGCGCAGCGGTGCGGTCAAGGCTGGCGGTGACAAAGCCAGCCACCGATTTGGGGAACCAGCACCCGCCATGCTCAAATGGATCATCGCCTATGGCGTTGCCGCCGCCTCCTTCCTGGCGCTCGATGCGCTGTGGCTGCGCTGGGCCTCGGTCAATCTCTACAAGCCGGTGATCGGGGAAATCATGGCAAGCCAGTTCAACCTCGGCGCCGCGGTGGCCTTCTATCTCATCTACATTGCCGGGATCTGCTGGTTTGCGGTGCGCCCCGGGATCGAGGCAGGCACGCTCCAGGCGGCGATGCTCAACGGCATCCTCTTGGGCGCCCTGTGCTATGCCACCTTCGATCTCACCGCGCAGGCGGTGATGAAGGTGTGGGCCACCCATGTGAGCGTGCTCGATATCCTCTGGGGCGCCTTCGTCACCGGCGCGGCGAGCACCGCGGCGACCTGGGCGGTGCTGCGCCTTGCCCCGGCAGCGCCCGCGGCGTGAGATGTTCATCGGCCACTTCGCCCCGGCCTTCCTCGCCGCCGCCGCGATCCCCGAGCGGCCGCGCCTCGGCACCATGTTCGTGGCGGCACAGCTTGTCGATTGGGGCTTCTTCACGCTCGCGCTGATCGGTGTCGAAAGGATGCGGATCGACCCGGGGGCAAGCGTGATGGTGCCCTTCGATCTCTATCACATGCCCTATACCCACAGCCTTGCCGGCACCGCGCTGTGGGCGGCGGCGTTCCTGCTGGTGGTGGCGCTGCACCAGCGCAGCTGGCTGGCCGGGCTGCTCGCCGGGCTGGTGGTGGCCTCGCACTGGCTGCTCGACTTCATCGTCCATGTGCCCGATCTGACGCTCGCCGGCGCGCCGCCAAAGCTCGGCCTTGGCCTGTGGAACCATCCATGGGCGGCGATTCCGCTCGAACTGGCCCTCACCGCGCTCGCGCTTGGCTTCTACCTCAAGCGCACCCGCGGCCCGGTCGGGCCGCCGCTGGTGCTGGCGGGCGTGATGCTGCTGTTTCAGCTGGTCAACTGGTTCGCGCCCCACCCGCCCGAGGCCGGGGCATTTCTCTACCTCGAGGCGCTCCTTGCCTTTGCTCTGCTGAGCGCGCTTGCTGCCTGGGTGGGCAGGAATCGCTGGCCGCGCCAACGCGGCGGCTTGGCCTTGGCGGCGCGGTGATCTAGGGGGCGCGCGCAAGGAGCACGCCTTTCATGACCACCATCACCCCCGAGATCGTCGAACAGCACGGCCTGACCCAAGAGGAATATGCCCGCGTCCTCAAGGCGCTGGGGCGCGCGCCCAACCTGGTGGAACTGGGGATCTTCTCGGTGATGTGGTCGGAGCATTGCTCCTACAAGTCCTCGCGCATCCATCTGAAGAAGCTGCCGACTGAGGCCCCCCATGTGATCTGCGGCCCGGGCGAGAATGCGGGCGTGATCGATATCGGCGATGGCCAGGCGGCGATCTTCAAGATGGAGAGCCACAACCACCCCTCCTATATCGAGCCCTATCAGGGCGCGGCGACGGGCGTGGGCGGCATCCTGCGCGATGTCTTCACCATGGGCGCGCGCCCCATCGCCAATGCCAATGCGCTGCGCTTTGGCCGGCCCGAGCACCCCAGGATGAAGCACCTGGTTCAAGGCGTGGTCGCCGGGATCGGCGGCTATGGCAATTGCGTGGGCGTGCCCACGATCGCGGGCGAGACCAATTTCCACCCGGCCTATGACGGCAATATCCTGGTGAACGCCATGACCGTGGGCATCGCCGATGCCGACAAGATCTTCTATTCGGCGGCCACCGGGGTGGGCAATCCGATCGTCTATGTCGGCTCCAAGACCGGGCGCGACGGCATCCATGGCGCGACCATGGCGAGCGCCGATTTCGGTGAGGATGCCGAGGCCAAGCGCCCGACCGTGCAGGTGGGCGATCCCTTCACCGAAAAGCTGCTGATCGAGGCCTGCCTCGAATTGATGGCGACCGATGCGATCGTGGCGATCCAGGACATGGGCGCGGCGGGCCTCACCTCCTCGAGCGTCGAGATGGCCTCCAAGGGCGGCGCGGGCATCAGGCTCGACATGAACAAGGTGCCCTGCCGCGAAGAGGGCATGACTCCTTACGAGATGATGCTCTCCGAAAGCCAGGAGCGCATGCTGATGGTCTTGAAGCCCGGCAAGGAGGCCATGGCCGAGGCGATCTTCAGGAAGTGGGAACTCGACTTCGCGGTGATCGGCGAGGTCACCGATACCGGGCGCATGGTGCTCGAATGGAACGGCGAGGTGGTGTGCGACATCCCGCTTGCCCCGCTCGCCGATGAAGCCCCGCTCTATGACCGGCCCTATCTCTCCAAGCAGGAATATGCCGCCTGGGCGGGCATCAAGCCGCTGGGCGAAGTGCCGCAGAGCGATGACGTGGCCGCTGACCTCATCACCTTGATGGCCTCGCCCGATCTTGCCTCGCGCCGCTGGATTGCCGAGCAATATGATTCGCAGGTCGGCGGCGATACGCTCCAGACCGGGGGCGATGCCGGGGTGGTGCGCGTCCACGGCACCACCAAGGCGCTGGCAATCACCACCGATTGCACCCCGCGCTATGTCTTTGCCGATCCCTACGAGGGCGGCAAGCAGGCGATTGCCGAGGCCTATCGCAACCTCATCGCGGTGGGCGCCAAGCCGCTGGCGGTGACCAATTGCCTCAATTTCGCCAATCCCCAGCGGCCCGAGATCATGGCCCAGCTCGTCCATGCGCTCGAAGGCATGGCCGATGCCTGCCGCGCGCTCGATTTCCCGATCGTCTCGGGCAATGTCAGCCTCTACAACGAGAGCAAGGCCACCGGCGGCGGCAGCGCCATCCTGCCCACCCCGGCGATCGGCGGGGTCGGCCTCATCGCCGACAGCGCCCGGATGATGACCATGCATTTCAAGGCTGAGGGCGATGCCATCTATCTTGTCGGGCCGGAATATTGGGCGAGGCCCGATCCCACCCGCTCGCACCTGGGCCGGTCGCTGTGGCTGCGGGTGGTCAAGGGCATGGAAGCCGGGCGCACCCCGCCCACCGATCTGGTGATCGAGCGCGCCGCCGGGCAGATCATCCTCGAGCTGATCGCCGATGGCCTCGTCAACGCGGTGCACGACCTTTCCGACGGCGGCCTCGCCGTGGCGCTGGCGGAAATGGCGCTGGCGGGCAATCTCGGGGCCGAGGTCGATGTGCGCGGCAACCCCGCCTACACCCCGGCGCAATGGTGGTTCGGCGAGGATCAGGGGCGCTATCTCGTCACCGTGCCCGATCCCGCAGCGCTCAACCGCGCGCTCGCCAAGGGCACCCGCAATGACGAGACCGCGCAGATCGGCTTCCAGCGGATCGGCACCGTGGGGGGCAAGAGCGTGCTCGGCGTGCCGCTGGAGCGTTTGCGCGCCGCGCATGAGCGCTTCTTTGCCGAGTGGATGGAGCGCTGAGCGCGCCTCAGGCCGCCTGCGCCCCCGCCCCGCCCAAGGTCAGCTGCTCGCGCGCCTTGCCCTCGCCCTCGAGGATGGCAAGGCACTGGTGGTAGACCTCCGGCTTGCCGATCCGGAGCCGGGCGCGGGCAGCTTCGATATCCTCACGCATCAGGGCGGCAATGTCCTGGTGCGCAATGCGCCCGGCGGCGCGGCCGAGGCGCCGGCCTTCCTTGATCGCAGCATAGAGCGGGGCCCTGGTGCCGGTCACCTTCTTGATCTGCCGCGCGCCCGCATAGGCGATGAACAACAGGCCCATGTTGCGATTCTGCTCATAGGTGAAGCCGAGCAGGCAGGCCTCGCCCAGCGCGTCACGGCCATAGCCGGTGAGCACGTGGAACAGATCGTGGGTGTCGCGCGAGCGGTTGATGAACCATTCGACGAGATCGGGATAGCGCGGACGCCCGGCGCGCTCATACTCGGCCACAAGGCCCGCCGCCGAAAGCCCCTCGGCCTCCATGAAATCGCAATAGGCATGGGCAAGGCTGCCCTTGGGGGTGCGGCGCAGCGCGGCGTGATCATCGAGGATTTCGGGCAGGAAAGGCTCGTGCCGGCGCAGCTCCTCGCCCTTATCTGACAGGGCAAGGCGCGCAACCCGCGGGAGGAAATCGCGCGAGGGGAGCGATTCGAAGATCTTGAACACCAGCGCGGTGTTTTCCTTGTCCTTGATGAGCTTGCGGAAATTGTTGATTGCGCGAAGCGGGCGATAGCGCGCCGGAGGCCGCTCGGGATGGAGCAGCACCGTGCCGTCAGCGGCAAATTTCTGCGTATATTCACCTCTGCTTGCGCTCATGTCCACTCTCGCCAGCGAATCTCATGCGCCGAGATTATCGGCAGGGATATTAACAAGAGTGTAAATAGATGATCGGCGCGCCCGGCGCAATCCCCGCCAGCGCGTGTCTGCCGCCGCCAGACGTCACTTCATCACGCCCGCGGCGCGGATCGCCTCGGCGACGATCCGGCTGCCCTCGGCGGTGAGGTGGGCGTCATCGATGATCAGCGGATAGCCGCTCTTCCCGAGATAGCGGCAGCGCGGATCGCACAGCGCATCGAGCGGCGAGAAATAGGCCGCGCCGCGGCGCCGGGCGATGGCTGCCATCGCTTCATCGAGCGCGCGCCGATCGGGCTTCAGGAAGCCATCGGGCAGGCGCGGATCGCCGCGCGCCGCACCAATCGCGAGCAGGCGCGGCACGAATTTCTCGAAGGCGGGGAAAGGCCCCACCACCAGCACCTTCTGGCCGCGCCTTGCGAGAAGCGCGAGACTGGCATCGAGCGCGCCGAGATCGCCCGCTTCCCAATAGCCTGCCAGCACCACCAGATCATAGCGCCGAGGCACGATGCGGCTGGCATAGGCCTCCTCCATCAGGCGGTGGCAGAAGAAATAGCGCTCGGCCCTGGCGCCCGTCACCGGGCGGCAGCCGCCGGCGGTGATCTGGCTTATCGCGCTCTCCGGAAAGGCGGCCTTGAGCCCCGGCACCAGCATCGCCGCGTGGCTGTCACCCAGCACCAGCACCTGGCGGCGGCCATCGCTGGGGAGCAGGCAGGCGGCCTCGTCGAGCCTTTGGCTGCGGTGGTGGATGAAGCACTGGCCCGAGCGGAAGACAGGATCGATCGGATAGTCGAGCGCGCCCGCCAGCGCGCGCACCCGCGCATCGAAGCGCCCGGGCCAGCCGCCGCTGGCGATCATGCCCCCGCCCGCCAGGCCCAGCGCCAGCGCCGCCCCGGCGCAAGCAAGCGCGAGGCGGCGGAAAGGAAGGCCAGCCCGCCGCGCCGGCTCCTCGACAAGGTGGGTGGTGAGCGCCGCCAGCCCCAGCGCGATCAGGCTCGCTGCCACCTGCAGCGGCGCGTCGAGCCGCGGCGCCGGCAGGCCCAGCACCAGGAACACGATCACCGGCCAGTGCCACAGGTAAAGCGCATAGGAGATGCGCCCGAGATAGGTGGCAGGGGGCAGGGACAGCGCCCGGCCCACCAGCGTCGGCCCGGCCCGGCCCGCCAGAATGATCGCCGCCGCGCCCGCACAAGGGACCAGCGCGCGCCAGCCGGGGAAGGGATCGGCGGTGTCAAAGAGGCCCACCGCCGCCGCGATCAGCCCCAGCCCGGCCAGCGTCAGGGCCTCGCGCAAGGCCCGCCAGCCCAGGCCCGGCAGCGGGGTGATGACACACAGCACCCCGGCGACAAACTCCCAGACCCGCGCCGGAAGCAGGTAGAAGCTCGCCTGCGGGAAGGCGAGCGAGGCCGCCGCCGACAGCAGGGCCACACCCACGAGGCCAAGCCACAGCCCCGCCCTGCCCCAGCGCATGAGGCCCACCAGCAACAGCGGCAGCAGCAGGTAGAACTGCCATTCGACCCCGAGGGTCCACAAATGCAGCAGCGGCACTTCGCCGCTCTCGCCATATTCGAACTGCCCGAAGTGGAAATGGATATTGGCCGCAAACACCAGCGCGGCGATCAGGCTCTCGCCATAGGCGGCAAGCTCGGCCGGCAGCAGCAGCAGCGCCGCGGCGAGTGTGCTCGCCGCGAGCACCACCAGCAGCGCCGGGACCAGCCGACGCACCCGGCGGGCGAGAAACCCGCCATAGGAGAAGCGCCCGGCCTCGGCATCGCGCAGCACGATACCGCCGATGAGATAGCCCGAGATCACATAGAACACGTCCACCCCGACAAAGCCGCCACCAAAGCCGGCAAGCTCGAGATGGAACAGCAGCACCGCCACCACCGCGATCGCGCGCAGGCCCTGGATGTCGGGCCGGTAGGTATCGCGGGCGACCGGCGCGGAGAGGCGCATCAGCCCGCGCGCCAGTCCGCCCGCGCAATGCCAAGCAGGCTGAGCACCGCCGTCAGATCGCCGGACTCGATCCGGCCATTGGCCGCGGCGCGGGCGCGGGGCTTGGCGCGATAGGCAAAGCCATAGGTCGCTGCCTCGATCATCGGAATGTCATTGGCGCCATCACCCGTGGCAAGGCTGAGCGCATCGGGGCCGGCAGCGACCATCTCCTCGAGCAGCGCTGCGGCCTTGACCTGGCTGTCGGTGATCGGGCCGACCAGCCCGCCGGTGAGCCGCCCGCCTGCCACCTCGAGGCGGTTGGCCACCACCCGGTCAAACCCGAGGCGCTCGGCCAGGGGATCGGCGAAGTGATGAAAGCCCCCGGTCACCAGCACGCTGCGCGTGCCCAGCGCCCCCAGCGTCGCCACCAGCGTGCGCGCGCCGGGGGTAAGGGTGATGCGCTCGGCAAGACAGGTGGCGATCACCGCCTCATCGAGGCCGGCCAGCAGCGCCACGCGCGCGCGCAGCGCCGCGGCAAAATCGAGCTCGCCGAGCATCGCGCGCTCGGTGATGGCGGCAATCTGCTGCTTGAGGCCGGCATAATCGGCCAGCTCGTCGATGCATTCCTGCCCGATCATGGTCGAATCCATGTCCGAGACGAAGACCTGCGGCAGGCGGATCGGCCCCGCGCTCACCAGCACATCGGCCGGGCCGAACACCGCATCGATCACCGCCAGCACCTGCCCCGGATCGCCCGCCTCGAGCGCAAGCTCGATCACCTCGGGCAGCGCGGCGAGGCGGCTCACCCCCGCAAGCGCCATCCCCGCCCCGGCGAGCGCCGCGGCGAGCGCATCGAGACGTGTTTCACTTGCCTGCGTCTCTGCTATCAGCCGGGCGATGAGCATCCTGTCTTCTCCATTGCAGCCGGTCGCGCTCATTGCAGGGCCGACCGCCAGCGGCAAGAGCGCGCTTGCGGTGGGCCTCGCGCTGCGGCTGGCCGAGCACGGCCGCCACGCGGTGGTGATCAATGCCGACAGCGCCCAGGTCTATGCCGATCTGGCCGTGCTTTCGGCCCGGCCAAGCGTGGCCGAGATGCAGGGCGTGCCGCACCGCCTGTTCGGCGCCTGGGACGGGGCCGAGGCGTGCTCGGCCGCGGCCTGGGCGGCGCGGGCGCGCGCGGAGATCGCCGCGGCCCATGCCGGCGGGGCGGTGCCGATCCTGGTGGGTGGCACCGGGCTCTATCTCAAGGTGCTGCTCGAGGGCATCGCCCCGATCCCGGCGATCGATCCCGAGGTGCGCGCCATGGTGCGCAGCCTGCCCCAGGAAGAGGCCTGGCGCCTGCTCCAGCTCGAGGATCCCGAGCGTGCGGCCCTGCTCGATCCGACCGATCGCCAGCGCATCGCCCGCGCGCTCGAGGTCAAGCGGTCAACCGGGGTGACCCTTGCCGATTGGCAGCAGGCCAGATCGGGCGGGATCGCCGAGGACGTGGCGCTCCACCCGCTCATCATCGAACCCGAGCGCACCTGGCTCTACCGCCGCTGCGATGCGCGCTTTGCCGCGATGCTCGCAGCCGGCGCCATTGCCGAGGTCGAGGCGCTGCTCGCCCGCGGGCTCGATCCGGCGCTGCCGGTGATGCGCGCGATCGGCGTGCCCGAGATCGCCGCGCATCTTGCCGGCGAGGTCACCCGCGAGGCGATGGTCGCCGCCGCCAGCCAGGCAACGCGCAACTATGCCAAGCGCCAGCTGACCTGGTTCCGGCGCCAGCCGCCTGCCGATTGGCCGCGCGCGGCGATCGGCGAGGGATATGAAAATATCGACATAGCGGCTTATTTTGCATCTTTATTGCGCTATTAGTTCTTGACTTGTCAGATTGTAACCTCTAGCGCGCCCCTCACGCGGCCCGGTGCACCATTGCCTGCATCGGGCCGGTTTGCTTGTCATGGGCCTCGCGCCTTGGGGCGATGCCCGCCTGCCCTTCCCCCGTGCCTTCAGGGTGCGGGCCAGTGATGGAGTGATCTCGTGCCCGGCCAGCCGGACCATGCCTCGCCCGCCGCGCCCGCCAACGGCGCCCCCGCGCTCAGCGGGGCGGCGATCCTGGTGCAATGCCTGATCGAACAGGGGGTGGAATATGTCTTCGGCTATCCCGGGGGCGCGGTGCTGCCGATCTATGACGAACTCTTCGGCGATGAGCGCATCCGCCACATCCTGGTGCGCCACGAGGCCGGCGCGGCCCACGCCGCCGAGGGCTATGCCCGCGCCACCGGCAAGCCGGGGGTGGTGCTGGTCACCTCGGGCCCGGGGGCGACCAATGCCATCACCGGGATCGCCGATGCCTGGATGGATTCGATTCCGCTGGTGGTGATCACCGGGCAGGTGCCGACCACGCTGATCGGCACCGATGCCTTTCAGGAAGCCGACACCATCGGCATCACCCGCCACTGCACCAAGCACAATTATCTGGTGAAGGATCCGGCCGATCTTGCCGCCACGATCAGGGAGGCCTTCCGCATCGCCACCACCGGCCGGCCCGGCCCGGTGGTGATCGACATTCCGAAGAACGTCCAGATCGCCGTGCCTTCAGAGCGCCGCGCGGTGGTGCGCGCCGGCACCCACCGCTATGCCCCGCAGATGGTCGCGCCGCCCGAGCAGATCCTCGAGGCGGTGGAGATGATCGCCGCGGCAGAGCGCCCGATCCTCTACACCGGCGGCGGGGTGATCAATTCCGGCCCTGCGGCAAGCGCGCTCCTGCGCCGTTTCCAGGATCTGACCAGCGCGCCGGTGACCTCGACGTTGATGGGGCTTGGCGCCTTTCCTGCGAGCCACCCGGACTGGCTCGGGATGCTGGGGATGCACGGCACCTATGAAGCCAACATGGCGATGAACCAGTGCGACGTGATGGTGTGCATCGGCGCGCGCTTCGATGACCGGGTGACGGGCAGGCTCGATGCCTTCTCGCCCAATTCGAAGAAGATCCACATCGATATCGACCGCTCCTCGATCAACAAGACCGTGGCGGTCGATCTCGGGATCGTGGGCGATTGCGCCACGGTGCTCGAACAGCTGATCGCCGCCTGGGGCACGCGCACGGCGCGCAATCTTGGCGAATGGAAGGCGCGGATCGCCGGCTGGCGCGCGCGCGAATGCCTCGCCTATCCCGAACGCAGCGCCAGGAACCCGGGCATGATCATGCCGCAACGCGCGGTCGAGCGGCTCTATGCCCTCACCGCCAAGCGCAACCCGATCATCACCACCGAGGTGGGCCAGCACCAGATGTGGGCGGCGCAATATTTCGGCTTCGAGGAACCCAACCGGTGGCTCACCAGCGGCGGGCTCGGCACCATGGGCTATGGCCTGCCCGCCGCGATCGGCGCGCAATTGGGGCACCCGCAAGCGCTGGTGATCGACATTGCCGGCGAAGCCAGCATCCAGATGAACATCCAGGAACTGGGCACCGCCAGCCAATATCGCCTGCCGGTCAAGGTCTTCATCCTCAACAACGAATATATGGGGATGGTGCGCCAATGGCAGGAGCTGACTTACGAGAGCCGCTATTCCAATTCCTATTCCGATAGCCTCCCAGATTTCGTCAAGCTCGCCGAGGCCTATGGCTGGAAGGGCATCCGCATCCACGAGGAGCGCGAGCTTGACGATGGCATCATGCGGATGCTCGATCATCCCGGCCCGGTGATGGTCGATTGCCTCGTCGCCCCCGATGCCAATTGCCTGCCGATGATCCCCTCGGGTGCGGCGCATACCGACATGCTGCTCTATGGCGATGCGATGGGCGGCACCATGGACGATGAAGCCAAGGCGCTGGTCTAGGAACGCCCCATGCCGATGAAGATTGCCGAAAGCCCCTCCGAGCGGCACGTGCTCACCGTGATGGTCGACAACGAGCCGGGGATCCTGGCCAAGATCACCGGGCTGTTCACCGCGCGCGGCTACAATATCGACAGCCTCACGGTGGCCGACATCACCGAGGACCACGCGGTCAGCCGCATCACCATCGTCACCAACGGCCCGCCGCAGGTGATCGACCAGATCGAGGCGCAGCTCGAACGGCTGGTGCCGGTGCACAAGGTGATCGATCTCACCACCGCAGGCCCCCATGTCGAGCGCGAACTGGCGCTCATCAAGGTGGCCGGGGTGGGCGAGAAGCGGGTCGAGGCGCTGCGCCTTGCCGATATCTTCCGCGCCCGGCCGGTGGACACCACCACCGAGAGCTTCATCTTCGAGATCACCGGCCCGCCCGACAAGGTGGACAGCTTCATCGCCCTGATGCGCGAGCTGGGCCTCGTCGAAGTCGGGCGCACCGGCATCGTCGGGATGATGCGCGGCGCCCAAGGTATCTGAACGATCCCCTGATAATTCAAACCACAAGAGAGACAAGTGATGAAAGTCTATTACGACGCCGACGCCGATCTCAACCTCATCAGGCCCAAGAAGATCGCGATCCTCGGCTATGGCAGCCAGGGCCATGCCCATGCCCAGAACCTGCGCGATTCGGGCGTGGCCGAAGTCGCCATCGCGCTGCGCGAAGGCTCGGCCACGGCCAGGAAGGCTGAAGGCGCCGGGTTCAAGGTGCTCTCCAACACCGCCGCGGCGCAGTGGGCCGATATCCTCATGATCCTTGCGCCCGACGAGCACCAGGCGGCGATCTGGGAGAATGATCTGAAGGGCCACATGAAGCCGGGCAGCGCGCTCGCCTTCGCCCACGGGCTCAACATCCATTTCGGCCTGATCGAGCCGCCCGCCGATATCGACGTCATCATGATCGCCCCCAAGGGCCCGGGCCACACCGTGCGCAGCGAATATGTGAAGGGCGGCGGCGTGCCTTGCCTCATCGCCGTGCACCAGGATGCGAGCGGCACGGCGCATGATATCGCGCTTGCCTATGCCAGCGCCGTGGGCGGCGGGCGCAGCGGCATCATCGAGACCAATTTCCGCGAGGAGTGCGAGACCGACCTGTTCGGCGAGCAGGCGGTGCTGTGCGGCGGGATCACCCACCTCATCCAGGCGGGTTTCGAGACGCTGGTCGAGGCCGGCTATGCTCCCGAAATGGCCTATTTCGAGTGCCTCCATGAAACCAAGCTGATCGTCGATCTGCTCTATGAAGGCGGCATTGCCAACATGCGCTATTCGATCAGCAACACCGCCGAATATGGCGACATCACCACGGGCCCACGCATCATCACTGCCGAGACCAAGGCCGAGATGAAGCGCGTGCTCGCCGACATCCAGTCGGGCCGCTTCGTCAAGAATTTCGTGCTCGACAACCGCGCCGGCCAGCCCGAACTCAAGGCCGCGCGCAAGGCCGCCGCGGCCCATCCGATCGAGCAGACCGGCGCCCGGCTGCGCGCGATGATGCCGTGGATCGCCGCCAACAAGCTGGTGGACAAGGAGAAGAACTAGAGCCAGCAGCGCCGCGCGGGGGGCAAAGCCGGGGAACGCCGGCGCAGGTTCAAGTCTTGGGGCGGTGCACCAAAAAGGAGGGCCTTTGCCGATGCACCGCTCTTACGCCTTTGCCGCCGCCGCGCTCGCGCTTGCCGCTGGCTCCGGCGCCTTGGCCTAGGCGCTCACCGCGCAAGGGGCGCCCGCGCTTCCGGGCGCGCGCAATCCTGATGTGGTTAGGGCCGGAACATACACCGCTGACCCTTCCATTCGCTTGTCGTCTTCAAGGTCAACCACTTCGGCTTCAACGATTTTTACGGCATCTGCGGCGATGTTGCCGGCACGCTCACGATCGATCCGGCCAATCCCGATGCCGCCAAGGTCGATGTCACCATCCCGATCGCCAGCGTCACCACCGCCAGCAAGGGATTGACCGAGCACCTGCTGCGCCCCGGCTAAGGAGGGCGCGGCGCCCGATTTCTTCGGCCCGGCACCGGCACCGGCGCGCTTCGTTTCCCCTTCGGTGAAGGCTGAAGGCAACTGGGCAATAATCAACGGCGAGCTTAGCCGCAATGGTGTGACGATGCCGGTCGCCCTCGCCGCCGAGTTCACCGGCGCGGGCACCAACCCCTTCAACAAGAAGGCAACCATTGGCTTTGCGGCCGAGACCAGCATCAAGCGCTCGGACTTCGGGATCGATTACGGTATCCCCTTTGCGAGCGACGAGGTCGAACTCGACATCAGCATGGCTTTCGAAAAGCCCTGAGCCCTCTCGACAGCGCGCCGGCAATCAGGCAGGCGAGGCGCCGCCATGCGCCTTGCCGATTGCCACAATATCGAGGATTTCCGCGCCCTCGCCCGCGCCCGCCTGCCCTTCCCGGTGTTCGACTATATCGACGGGGCCGCCGATGACGAGATCACCAAGGCGCGCAACACCGCCGCCTTTAGCGAAGTCGATCTGGTGCCCGACGTGCTTGCCGGGGTCGAGCACATCGACACCTCCTGCACCATTCTTGGGCGCCCCTCGCCGCTGCCGCTGATGCTCTCGCCCACCGCGGTGCAGCGCGCCTTCCACTGGCAGGGCGAGATCGCGGTGGCACGCGCCGCGGCGAAGTTCGGCCTGTGGTTCGGCATTTCCAGCCTCGCCACCCGCTCGATCGAGGAGATCGCCGCGCTCACCGACGGCCCCAAGCTGTTCCAGCTCTATGTCCACAAGGACAAGGGCCTCAACGATCACATGATCGCGCGCTGCAAGGCAGCGGGCTTTGATGCCCTGGCGCTGACGGTGGACACCATCGTCTCGGGCAAGCGCGAGCGCTGCCTGCGCTCGGGCTTCACCACCCCGCCGCGCTTCACCGCGCGGGCGCTGTGGAGCTATGCCACCCGCCCGCGCTGGACGCTCGACTATCTCCTGCGCGAGCCATTCCGCCTGCCCAATCTGGAAACCCACGTCGCCGAGGGCACCCGCAAGGCGGTGAGCATCGCCGAATATTTCAACACCATGCTCGATGTCTCGATGGACTGGGACACCGCCGCGCGCATCCGCGAAGACTGGGGCGGCACCTTCGTGCTCAAGGGGGTGATGAGCGCAGGCGATGCGCGCCGCGCGGTCGAGATCGGGGCCGATGCGATCATGATCTCCAACCACGGCGGGCGCCAGCTCGATGGCAGCCGCGCGCCGTTTGACCAGCTGCCCGAGATCGTCGATGCGGTGGGCGGCCGGATCGAGATCATCTGCGATGGCGGCATCCGCCGCGGCACCCATGTCTTGAAGGCGCTGTGCAGCGGCGCCAGCGCGGCCTCGGGCGGGCGGCTCTATCTCTATGCCCTCGCCGCCGCGGGAGAGGCCGGGGTCGCGCGCGCGCTGGCCATCCTCAAGGACGAGATCGAGCGGGGGATGCGGCTGATGGGGGTGAAGCGCATCGGTGAGCTCACCCCCGATCGGCTGCGGCGCCGCTGAGCCCTCGCGCCCCGAGCGGGGCGGGCCTGTCATAAACCGGTAACGCAAGGGGCGCTTGGAGGCGGCGCGATTCTGCGAGGGAGCCTTCCGCCATGACCAGCCTTGCCCTGTCCTTGCGCCTTCTGCCGCTCACCGCTGCGGTGCTGGTGCTGGCAGCCTGCGGCAGCGAGGCCGAACAGCCGGGCAATGATGCCGAGAGCTTTGCCGCGCGCATCGGCCAGGCCGGCGCCATCCCCGCCGCCGGGGCAAGCGCGGCCCCCGCCCCGCTCGCCACCGCCACGCCGCAAGTCGCCAAGCCCCTGCCCGGCGCCGCGCCCGGGCCCTTTGCCCGCGGCACGCTTACCGATCCTGCCGCGCGCACCTGCGGGGCGCCGCTGATGGGCCCCTTCATCGGCAAGCCGGCGGACGCGGCCACCCGGGCCGAGATCGTCAAGGTGCTGGGGCGCAGCGACAATCTGCGCTTCGTGGCCTATGGCACCCCGGGCTTCGTCAACCCCGATCCCACCAATCCGCGCCTCTCGATCATGCTCGATGCGCAGAACATCATCCGCGACGCGCGCTGCGGCTAGCCGCCCTCGCATGACCTCGGGACGATTCCGCGCTTGCGCGCACCGGCAAGACACGGCAAAGAGCCTGCCCATGAACCGCACCGGCCTTGCGCTGCTTCGACTTATGCGCCCTTGGGCGTAGGCCGCCGCGTGCGTGAAATGGCGCGGCGCCCCGCCCAAGGGTCACCGCCGCAGCCTTTCCCGCCACGATAACGCGACGAGCTTTTCCCCATGCCGATGCTCACCGATCCTTCCGCCAAATATCGCCCCTTCGGCCAGATCGACCTGCCCGATCGCCAATGGCCCGGCCGGGTGATCACCAAGGCCCCGCGCTGGCTTTCCACCGATCTGCGCGATGGCAACCAGTCGATCATCGATCCCATGGACGCGGTGAAGAAGCGCCGCTTCTTCGATCTGCTGGTCGAGATCGGCTTCAAGGAGATCGAGATCGGCTTTCCCAGCGCCGGGGCGACCGAGTTCGATTTCATTTCCGGCCTAGTGCGCTCGGGCGCGATTCCCGATGACGTGATCGTCCAGGTGCTCACGCAGAGCCGCGAGGATCTGATCCGCACCAGCTTTGCCAGCCTCGAAGGCGCGCGCGCGGCGATTGTCCACCTCTACAACGCGGTCAGCCCGGCCTGGCGCGAGATCGTGTTCCGCATGAGCAAGGACGAGGTCAAGGACATCGCCGTTGCGGGCGCCAAGGTGCTGCGCGACGAGGCGGCGCGCTATCCGGGCACGCAGTGGCACTTCCAGTATTCGCCCGAGACCTTCTCCACCGCCGAACTCGATTTTTCCATCGAGGTCTGCGCCGCGGTGATGGAGGTGCTCGCGCCCACGCCGGAACGCCCGATCATCCTCAACCTGCCGGCCACGGTCGAGGCGGCAACGCCCAATATCTATGCCGACCAGATCGAATATTTCTGCCGTCACCTGCCCAATCGGCAAAGCGCGGTGATCAGCTTGCACACCCACAATGACCGCGGCACCGGCGTGGCGGCGGCGGAACTCGGCCTGATGGCCGGCGCGGACCGGGTCGAGGGCTGCCTGTTCGGCAATGGCGAGCGCACCGGCAATTGCTGCCTCGTCACCATGGCGCTCAACCTCTACACGCAAGGGATCGCCCCAGGGCTGGATTTCTCCGATATCGACCGGGTGATCGAGACGGTGGAATATTGCAACGCCATCCCCGTCCACCAACGCCACCCCTATGGCGGCGAGCTGGTCTACACCGCCTTTTCCGGCAGCCATCAGGACGCGATCAAGAAGGGCTTCGAGGCGCGCGAGCGGCAGAATGATGGCACCTGGCGCGTGCCCTATCTGCCGATCGATCCCGCCGATCTGGGGCGCACCTATGAGGCGGTGATCCGGGTCAATTCGCAATCGGGCAAGGGCGGCTTTGCCTGGGTGCTGGAGAAGGATCAGGGCCTCAAGCTGCCCAAGAAGATGCAGGCCGATTTCTCGCGCCATGTCCAGCGGCTGGCCGACGAGCTGGGGCGCGAGCTGGCTGCGGCCGACATCTGGGATGCCTTTCGCCGCGCCTATCACGTCAAGACCCATCCCAAGCACTTCCAGCTGGTGCGCTATGAAGAAAGCCGCGCGGCTGACGGCACCCGCATCTTTGCCGGCACGATCGCGGTCGATGGCCGCGAGCAATCGGTCTCGGGCCGCGGCAACGGGCTGATCTCGAGCGTGATCACCACGCTGCGCGAGGCCTTCGGCGTCACGCTCGAAGTGGTGGACTATACCGAACACGCGCTGGGGGCTGGCACCGATGCGCGCGCCGCTGCCTATCTCGAATGCCGCGATGCTGCCGGGCGCACGATCTGGGGCTGCGGGATCGACGAGGATGTCGCCACCGCGAGCGTGCGCGCGGTGCTGAGCGCGGCCAACAGCGCGGTGGCTCTGGCGCAGACCTGAGGCGGCCGCGCCCGCTTGCACCAACGCCCATTTGCGCGCAGATTTGCGCACACACGGCAGGCGGGGAGGTGCGCATGGCAGTGGCAGGATCGGACGAGGCGGCAGGGCTGGCGCCCGGCGCGGGGCTTGCCCCTGTGCCACAGGTGGCAGGCAGGCTCGGTCTTGGCGATCTTGGCGCGGCGCTCAAGGCGGGCGCGCGCGATTTTGCGGCGATGCCGCGCTTCGGCCTCTTCTTCGGCGGGGTCTATGTGCTCGCAGGGCTCATCATCGGCTGGGCCAGTCTTGCCGGCGGCGAGCCGAGCTGGCTGATCCCGGCGATCGCGGGCTTCCCGCTGGTGGCGCCCTTCGTCGCCGTCGGTCTTTATGAAGCCAGCCGCCGGCGCGAGCGCGGCGAGCCGCTGGTCTGGCGCGCGGTGCTCGGCGCGCTCAAGGGCCACGGGGATGACCAGATCCTCTCGATGGGGGTGATCGTCTTTGTCGCCTTTGCCTTCTGGATGATCATCGCCCATGCGATCTTCGCGATCTTCATGGGCACCAGCGGCATGGGCGCAAGCCCGGCCGAGGCTATTGGCGCGCTGCTGGCGCCGTCCGGCCTCGCCATGCTGGCGGTGGGCGGCGCGGTCGGCGGGGTGCTGGCGCTCGCCTTCTATGCCATGACGGTGGTGAGCCTGCCGCTGCTGGTTGACCGCAAGGTCGATTTCCTCACCGCGATCATCACCAGCCTCAAGGTGGTGCGCACCCATCCCGCGGTGATGCTCGCCTGGGCGGTGCTGATCGCAGCGGTGCTGCTCGCCGCGCTGCTCCCGGCCTTTCTCGGTCTCATCATCGCCCTGCCGGTGCTGGGACACGCCACCTGGCACCTCTATCGCCGGGCGGTTGTCTGAAGCGCCCATGAGTCTCAACAGGCGGTGCCGGGGTGCCCGGCATCGGCCCGCAAGCACCACGCGCCAAAACCGAACACCAAGGGAGAGAGACACAGACATGACCGCAACCCCCGCACCCGAAGCGATTCTCGAACCCGATCTGCCGATCATCGATCCGCACCATCACCTGTGGGATCTGCGCCCGCTGATGCCGATGTTCCCCGAGCCGCGGCACCACTTCATCGCCGCGCTGGTGGACAATGCCTATTACACCTTCGACCAGCTCCACGCGCACCTTTCGGGCAGCGGCCACAGGATCATCGGCACGGTGTTCATGGAATGCGGCGCCTTCTACAACGGCGCCTATGGCGAGGCGCTCAAGCCCGTGGGCGAGGTCGAATATGTGAACGGGCTCGCCGCCCAGAGCGCGAGCGGGCTCTACGGCCCGCAGCGTTACTGCGCCGGGATCGTCGGCCATGCCAATCTCCTGCTCGGCAGCGGCGCGGGCGCGGTGCTCGATGCGCTGCAGGAGGCCGCCCCGCGCCGGTTCCGCGGCATTCGCCACCAGGGCGCCTGGGATGCCGATCCCGAGGTGCTCGGCCCGCCCTTCCACGCGCCCGAAGGCCTCTACCGCGATAGCGCCTTTCGCGCGGGCTTTGCCGAACTGGCAAGGCGCGGCCTCACCTTCGATGCCTGGGTGCTCGAGCCGCAATTGCCCGATGTGATCGACCTCGCGCGCGCCTTTCCCGATCAGCCGATCTGCCTTGACCATTGCGGCACCCCGCTGGGCATTGCCAGCTACAAGGGCAGGCTGCATGAGCGTTTCGACATCTGGCGCCGCAACATCCACGAGCTTGCGCGCTGCGAGAACGTGGTGGTCAAGCTCGGCGGCCTGGCCATGGCCTTTTGCGCCCTGCCCGAGGATGGCCCTGCCGCGGGCCACGGCTCGGAACATCTCGCCGCGCTCTGGCGCCCCTATATCGAGACCTGCATCGAGGCCTTCGGGCCAGACCGGGCGATGTTCGAGAGCAACTATCCGGTCGACTATTGGGGGGCGGATTACGCGGTGCTGTGGAACGCCTTCAAGCGCCTCACCCGCGCGGCGAGCGCCGAGGAGAAGGCCGCGCTCTATGCCGGCACCGCGGCGCGCTTCTATGGCCTGGAGGCGCTGCTCGGCTGAGCCTTGGCTCCCCATCAAAAACGCGCTTGGCAGGGGCGGAACCGGCGCTTTAGAGGCGGGTTGAAGCCGAAACACGTCTTGAGGAGAAACCCATGCCGCTTCCCGCTCCGTTTGATCGCCTGCGCCTGCCGCTGATCGGCTCGCCGCTGTTCATCGTCTCGGGGCCGGAACTGGTGATCGCCCAGTGCAAGGCCGGGATTATCGGCAGCTTCCCGGCCTTGAACGCGCGGCCGCAATCGCTGCTCGACGAATGGCTCCACCAGATCACCGAGGAGCTGGCCAAGCACAACCGGATGCACCCCGATCGCCCGGCGGCGCCCTTTGCCGTCAACCAGATCATCCACAAGACCAATGACCGGGTCGAGGCCGACATGGCGACCTGCGAGAAGTGGCAGGTGCCGATGATCATCACCTCGCTCGGCGCGCGCGAGGAGGTCTATCAGGCGGTCAGGAACTGGGGCGGGATCACCATGCATGACGTGATCAACAACCGCTTTGCCGAAAAGGCGATCGCCAAGGGCGCCGACGGCCTCATTCCCGTGGCGGCCGGGGCGGGCGGCCATGCCGGCGCGCTCTCACCCTTCGCCTTGATGCAGGAAATCCGCGAATGGTTCGATGGGCCGGTGGCGCTCTCGGGTTCGATCGCGCACGGCGCCTCGATCCTTGCCGCCCAGGCGCTGCGCGCCGACTTTGCCTATGCCGGAAGCGCCTTCATCGCCACCCGCGAAGCCAATGCCGCCGAGGCCTACAAGCAGGCGATCGTGGAAGGGACGGCCGAGGGCATCGTTTACACCAACCTCTTCACCGGGGTGCATGGCAATTACCTGCGCTCCTCGATCGTGGCCGCCGGGCTCGATCCCGACAACCTGCCCGAGAGCGATCCGAGCAAGATGAACTTCGGCAGCGGCGGCAACACCAAGGCCAAGGCGTGGAAGGACATCTGGGGATCGGGCCAGGGGATCGGCACGATCAAGGAGGTCGGCACGGTCGAGGATCTGGTCGCCCGGCTCGAGCGCGAATATCACGCCGCCAAGGCCGCGCTGCTGGCCAAGTCCGACTTCACCCCCTGGACGGCGCTGGCCGAGGCGGCCGAATAGGCGCCCTTCCCGGCGCCTATTCGGCGGCCCACAGCGCCTCGGCCATGGCGTCAAGCTCGGCAAAGTCGAAGCCGGCGCCAAGCGGATCCTTGCGGCTGAGCACCAGGCGCCGCTGCTGGTCGAGCAGCTGGCGCCTGAGCGCGGCCTGGAGCAAGCGCAGCCGCTCCAGCGCCTCGACCAGCGCGGCGTCCTCGTCGCCGCGTATCCATCCGGCGGGGGCCGCCTTGCGCGGTTAGGTAGTGAGCGCTCTTTAGCGTGCTCTTGTGAGCGTGCTTAGGAGTGTTCGATGGGTCAGGTGACGGTATTTTCGGGGCCGGAGCGGCGGCGCCGGTGGAGCGAGGAAGAGCGGCTGCAGATCCTGTCCGAGGCATTCGCGCCGGGCGCGTGCGTTGCCGAGGTGTGCCGCCGTCACGATATTTCTTCGGCACTGATCTACACCTGGCGGGTAAGCGCTGTTTTCAGGCCACGTGAGTGTGCGGCAGGAGCTCGTCGATCCGGGATGCTGGGTGGCCGTTGGCGAGACTGGTGAGCGTCGCGGTCAGCCATGTGTGCGGGTTGATGCCGGTGAGCTT